>Ga0116184_10000011_pt1 | contig 204920 bp, 193 predicted proteins | sample AD_JPNNA5_MetaG_FD_89886 | JGI IMG/M metagenome (GOLD analysis project Ga0116184, IMG submission 89886) | Active sludge microbial communities of municipal wastewater-treating anaerobic digesters from Japan - AD_JPNNA5_MetaG | ecosystem: Engineered > Bioreactor > Anaerobic > Digestate | place... | reverse complement strand
TGTTTTATTTTCAAGTACAATATTGGCTCTGCCTTCTTTCGAATCAAAGAACCGCCATCCCGCTTCTTCAAGCAGTTTATTGATTTTTATTCTTGCTTTAGCTTCTTTTGACATTACAATTCTATTCTATTTTATAATCACAAATTTAGTTTTAAATTCTCAATACCAATTTATTCAAATAAGTCGCTGTCTTTCAGTTGTGCGAAGGCAAAATGAAGGCTCTTTTGGCTGCGAAGCGGTCGCCCGTGCGTTGGGGCAGCCAAATGTGCCTGAATGTGCGGTGGGTTTCCATTTTCTTTGTCTTTATGCAGCAAAAATTCTTTTTTCATTCTGTCGTCTGTTTCTGTCTTTTTACAATGAACGCCAACTCGTTTTTATGAGTAGTAAAATTAATCATAAGCGACAAAAATAAGGTATTAGATGCAGTAATATTGTTCTTTGGGTTAAGTATTTACTACCTGGATTAAAACTCCTATTCTGCTAAACCACTTGCCAACTTATCTATCTCCAATAAGTGAAGCATCAAGTGCCTCGGAAAATCCGTTACCATCGCCCTTAACGTTATAACTTCATCCGGACCTGATATCCACTCGTTATCGGATTTAGATCTGTTAATATTTTTTATTATGTGACAGAAATGCAGGAGCATATACTTCCATAACTGAACCATATTTCCCCAATCTTCATTCTGGTAATCCTGGATGGCTATCCACCTGTCATTGTTCCCGAAGGTGGCATAATTCGGGAACGAAAAAGGACTTCTCTGATACTGAAGATGTACTATCCTGTGTATATTGTTCGAGGTCGAATCTATAAGATGCCCCAGTATCTGCTTAATAGTCCTGTTCTGAATGTTCTTTCTCAATTCGATGACTTCAACTGAAAAATTCAGTAATCTTGATTCCCACTTTTCAACTAGCACCATAACCTCTGCTGATATTCCTTTAAATTCTTCCATGATTGATAATTATTTACTCTTATGTTTTAATGATTTGAATATGAATTAATTAACTGGTTATGCGCCAGCTTCTGCCATTAAAAAAATTTATGCTCCCGCCACATCAGTTCCATTCATCGGATCCGATAATCGTGAAATTCTTTCCGCCCAACTAAAACTCTTCTATAGTTATATTGCGATTACCCCCCAATTGTTACCTTGTTTTTTCTTTTTTTTAATTATTTCTTTCCGGTTTCCTGTCTCCGGCCTCCAGTCTCCGTTTTCCTTTTTCCCGCAGATCCCGCAGATTGAAAAATGTCATGCAGGTCATGCAGGTCATCCAAGTTCCAGGTCACTCGCTCTCACTCTCACTCTCACTCTCACTCTCAAATCGCTCCCTCTTTCTTCCGACTTCAAACTTCAAACTTCAAACTTTCTACCCAATATCCATATCCTCTATCGGACTCTTAATCCTGATAAGATCCTTCCGGCTTACATGCGTGTATATCTCAGTCGTCCTTGTGCTCTTGTGACCCAGTAATTCCTGGATAAACCTGATATCCAACCCGCTCTCGTGCAAATGAGTTGCATAACTGTGACGTAAACTGTGAACCCCTACATCTTTGTTTATCCCGGCCCTCCGCAACGATTTCTTGAAAATATTGTATACACTTTCAACTGAATATCTGCCACCACTTTGCCCCTCAAACAAATATTCCGAAGGTTTATAATTTTTCAAATAACCTTTTATCTTATCCCATATCTTCTCAGGTATCGGAACCATCCTGTCAACATTACCCTTGCCTGCCCTTATATGTAAGGTCCCCCTGGATGTATCCAGATCAGTAAGCCTTATATTCGTAACCTCACTGCGCCTTAATCCGCATGAATAAATAAGCCATAAGATCAATTTATGCTTTGTGTTACGAGTCGCATCAAAGATCTTCATTACTTCTTCTTTCGAAAATACTTTCGGTAATGACTTTCTCCTTCGCGGCCTTTCAAATCCTGAACTGTTTATTTCCCTTCCTTCCAAAATCTCATAATATATCTTGATAGCTGAAATAGCCTGATTCTGAAATGATGCAGAATACTTATTTGTAACAATGAAATCATGCATGAATGATCCTATCTCGGAATCGGAAATTTCACCGGGATCCTTGTTCCCGAAATATTTGAAGAAGAATTTTAAATGACTCAGATATGAATTAATCGTATGAACACTATACCTCCTTTCCTGCATATAACGAAGCACATTGTCAAGCCCTTCATTGGCAGTACTGCCAATCTCCCTGGAACGCACTTCATTACCTGCTGAATCACGGATATTCTTAATGAGCGGAGATATTTCAAACTTAATTACATTAACTTTTATACCTCTCGAGGAAAAGTAATCAGAAAGTGAATCAACAGTGAGCTGAGACCATCTTAAACTCCATTCCCTGGCTATATTGTCATATTTGACGTCCCTGTAACTTCTGAGTTCGGCAATCCATTCCTTGTCGTACCTGCCAAGGAATTTTATTATCAGCCGCCCTTCTGCTTCATTAATTGAAAAACTTACAGGTCCATACCCGGATGATAGAGATGAGGATTCCGGAATTTTGCTTCTGGTATTTCTCTTATCATAATTATCAATCGGTTCCACTCTTGTCAGCTCAGAAGAATTCATTTCTTCTTTTTGGCTGTATACCTCATTGGTTTTCCTTATCTCCGAAGGCAGAGATATTGCGGATATATCAATATCAGCTTTATCCCTTAGAGCGGTTAAGATTTTCTTTAAAGACTCTTCGTTTTTTGATATGTACCAGCAAAGATTCCTCTGACTCCAGGCAATACCCTCAATGCCTTTTACATTTTTTGTGACATCAGGGTCATAATCGAAAAATAATCCATATCTCCACTCTTCCCTGTGGAAAAGACTGCGAATAAAAACTTTCTTTTTCATATGTTTAGCACGAGTAAATGTTAGTCCTATCTTAAATTTTCCCAATCTCCCGACACGTCAGTCACATAAGCAATACAGTAATAACTTGTTGAACTACAATTAGTCCGCACTTATGCCTGGCTAATTATCCCACACGCGATAATAAAATTAAATAAAAAAATCCGATTGAAGCAACTAAGACAGTAATAAAATATAATTTAACAACTCCCCCTGATCTCAGGTTTTTGTACAAGTCGCGATGAACTCCCTTGAAGTGCTGTTCAGTTCATTTCCGTCATAATCACCTGCGATATGGTAACTTTTAAAATGACTTCTCTCAATGAGATGCTCAAGCTCATACCTGAAAAAGAATCGCAGCGGAGTGTCCCAGTCAGATTGCTTAATACCATCATCTTCTTCCCACTCCAGATGAAACTTCACATTTATGACCTGCCTCATCAGATCAGGAACGGTCGACACGATCCTCCTTATCTTTTTCCCCTCTGAATATTCTCCCTCAAAATCAGTTACATTGTTTAGTCCGTTGATCAGCTGCTTCAGGTCAGGAACAAATGCATCAAATATGAACCTTCCTCCTTTATTAAGATGATCGTAGGCATTGTTTATTGCATTGATCTGATCGTTCTTATCAAGAAGATGCATCATAACCCTGAATGGGGCTATGATAAGGTCGAATTTAAAATCATATCTGAAATCGATTATGTTCTGAAGTGAGATCCTCTTTTGCTGATCCTTGTCGAGCTTCTTATTCAGGACATCAATCATATTTGGACTAATATCCAATCCGTAAACATCGGCGCCGCTTTCCAAAGCATTTGTGAACAGACGGCCGGTGCCGACCCCTGCTTCAAGAACTTTTCCTTTTGTTTTTCTTATCTCATTAAGAAAATACTCATTATCAACTCCATCCCTTTGGGTATGGTAAATCACATCATAAAACCTGGCAAAACTTTCCGGATAAAGACAGTCCATTTCCCTATTCATTTAATTGTTATTCTCATTTCGAAGCAATGAAATTATAACTTAAAAGTAAAAGCAACAAGCATAAAATTGACTTTTTTAATACTGCATTCAGACCTCTCAGTCTTATAAAATGCAAATAATCGCTGATTTTCATCCTCGTTTATCATCCGTTTGTCAAAATGAAACTGGAAGTCAATTATCTGTAAATTTCATTTATACTAACAGATAAATATCATATTATCAATGTATTAATTCGCTGAAAGCATTATAGTAATCACATTACCTGCTTTTTGCCGGTAAATATCCCTTCGATTTTGACAAACGTATAGTAATTGCCTGTAAACAGTTTCAGAAGGTCTATTATCATCCTTTTTTAATGGATTAAGATTTCCGTATGTTGTCTGAAATGCCCATCAGATGGGCTTAGACTACTTGACCAGTATGTGTTTAAGATTTACTTTTACAATGTACAATTCAACAAAAATGGACAATACAACAGCAATCAATTTAACCGAAACCGAACTTATTAAAATAAAGGTTGCCGATAAGATCTACAATCGCAAACAGTCATTTGTTACACCTCCGGTTCTTAACCCGGTAAGAGAGAAACTATTGGCAGAAGGAGGAGACAATTTTCTGAATTATCTTGAGCGCCGGGGACTTATGCAGGAATCGGATCTGCTTGTACTCTCTTCAAAACATCATTTTTATTATGATCAGAATGATCTCGCCGGTGTAAGAGTCCTGGTTAATATTAAGAAACTTAACTATATAAAGCATCTCGACAGTTTTCTTCATGTCATTTTCCGTATCCTGCCTTCAGAAGCAAGGTTCATTGGATGTTTCACGGACAGTAAGAACAGAAAGACCAACGGATCTCCGTTTCATCATACAAAGATATTCTATAAGAAATTCATCGATTTCCTTGATGCAAGGACCGACAGGAGTATGACAAGGAGTGAAGTCGAAGAGATACTTGATTCTCATGGGTTCAAGATCGTTGATATGACCGAGATAAACGGGTTAACATATTTTACTACGCTGAATCAGCGTACGTCAGGTGAATAGTTGTCCACCGCGGTTTCCCTGTGAGGTAGGGAAACCCATTGTTGAGCAGAAAGCCGGACCAGAAGGGGGCCGGCTTCTGTTTTTTTAATATATTTGTTTTGCGGAATTAAAAATTCACTTAATTTTGCATCGCATTGAAAAACGGTGCGGTAGTTCAGTTGGTTAGAATATCGGCCTGTCACGCCGGAGGTCGCGGGTTCGAGCCCCGTCCGCACCGCAACGCTCGCAAAACCCGATGAGATCCATCGGGTTTTATTTTTCCTGTTTTGCAATTTCCTAATTATTTATATTTGCTCCGTTTCTTAATTCTGATGAAGAATGAAAAAGTATTACTATATCCTTGGTTCCCTTCAGGCGATTACCGGAATAGGTGCAATTCCTGCTGGAATTGGTTATCTTATGGATACGACAGGACAGGGAATGGGGACATCAGTTGAATTGCTTGCAAATTCACCTTTAAAATCATTTCTCCTTCCGGGATTATTTTTGCTGCTCGTTAACGGACTGGCTCACCTGGTTGGTGCTTACCTGTCCTTTTCTAGAAATATCTATGCAGGGTATGCGGGATTAATCCTGGGTATTTCGCTCAGCCTTTGGATAATCATTCAGGTTACCTGGATATCATTGTCAAGTGTTCTTCAGCCTCTGTTCCTGGTGATTGGACTAATCAATACCTGGCTGGCCTGGAGAATATTGAAGACTGAAAAAGGCAAAAGTCATTTAAAAAGCGGACCTGAAAAAGTTTGAAGCTGACAGTTATTACCGGTTTCATTTTAATGTTATTATCATTTATAGCGGTAGTGTTGATAAATGGCATCAACAGGGAATACAGGTTTGAGGTAATTATAATTTCAATAACCTGGATTGAATTAATAATTGTCAGTATACTTTTTTCAAAGTATTTTAAGAAAATCTCATTAGCCTGAATCAAATGACCTGGTTAATCATACTTGTTTTCTTAATAGTTTCTTATCTGATCTATATCCTGATAATAAGGCCAAAACATCTGCGCTGGGGAGCCAGCACTGCTGAGGTTAATCTCAACCTGCCAGGGGATGATATGGTTGATAAGCCGGATTTTAATGCCACTATTCGCAACCCGCATCACAGGATAAGAAGGGCAAAGGATTTTTATTTGACATTTTCTGGTTTGGATTTGCTTATGGTGCTATTGACGGATTGATACTTAATGTTATGCCGGTAGTTGCAGCAGAGAACATAATAAATCAATCCACATCAGCAGGAGGCTTTAAGATAGTCCTTTTGAAAGCAGTTTGTGCAATTGCAACCAGTTTGATAATAACTTTGCTCTATCATTTAGGGTACAAAGAATTCCGAAATAAAAGCATCCTGATGGTATTATTGGGCAATACAATCATAACATTAACTTTTATCATTTCAGGAAATCCCCTTGCAGCTGTATTAAGTCACACAGCAATGCATGTTGCAGCAGTCATGAGAGGTCCTGAAACTACTCTTCATCTCCCTCCTCACTATGGCAAGCAATAAGATCAATTGAACTTTCCTGTTTTCATCCTCCTGAATTTGCCGATAGCATTGAAGTGATAAACAAAATCAATTAATTATTTATCCGATAATAGAGCACCCATTGAACTTTGCGTAATATCTCAATCGATGAAAACAGATTAAACCATCCTAACTTTTTTTCATGATCATCAAAGTATGTCCATTCATCAAGGAACTTGAAGTTCTCATTCCATTTTTCAAAATAGCGGCTATCAGTGACCCCGATTTCTTTTTTAATAATTTCAATCATTTCGACAGCCTTGGAGTCGGTAATGATTGGATTCATGCTTGTTGACTCTCGTGCTCTGGCATAGAGAGTTATGAGCATCGTTGACGAAACATCTGTTATTGAGAAAGATGGCCCTTTCATATGGACTCAATTATTTGCTTTCAATTCCTCTGAAGAGATTTCCTGGAAATGGAATGATCTCATTAACAGATTTCTCATATTTATCATATTCTTCTCCAAAAATCCTTCTGAGGACATTAGTTTCTCCATGGATGGAAATCTTAAAGCCGATATATAAGACCAAAGAGATTGAAAATGTCAGGCCTGAATGGAAGATAAGTGCCAGGGAGGGTATTATGAAAACTATTATTGAAGAATATATAGGATTTCTGCAAAGACCGAAGGGCCCATTCGTAATAAGCTGACCAGGTTTAAAGTATTTTAAGAAGTAAACGGCAGAATAGATCCAGAAAACAATACCGATTACTAACCACACATAACCTGATACTCTGGCATATATGTTATCCAGAAATTTCAGATCGAAGAATTCAGGGTATATATACATCACTACTAATGAAAGAATTATGTATGGCAAACATAATAGTGCCAGCTTTGGTCCGCATCCAAAAAGTGTCATAGATGTTTTCATCTTTGCCTTTAAAATTTAAGTGATCTCAGAATCTTTTTACAATATAATATATTGATTTAAATGCAGATGGATCTTCCATATAATACTTCAGTTCATTCAATTCTGATTTGAATAGCTCTCTTTTTTGTTTTATGTTCCCGGACTTAATTTCCGCTTTAAGTTGCCTGTAATAGTCATTCCACCAGACAATTTCATCAAGGAACAGGGTACTAACCAGATCACAGCCATTTTTTAATATGAAATCGCATTTCATTTCATGGTCCTTGTACTCATCATGAATCAAAAAGTATCCTCCTTTCCTTATCATTCTGATCACTTTTACAAATCCCTGCCTGAATCCTATTATATTCAGAAATCCTTCTGCAAGTATGATATCGAAATAATCTGATTCTGTTTTAAGATCAAAGAATGAGATATTTAAAGGATTAACATGATTCTCGAGTTTCTTATCGGCTAATTTCATTTGAAGCCATTCCAAAGCACGTTTATCAGTATCAATTGCAGTTATTACTCCACCATAGTTTTCAGCAATCCATAGAGTTGGGACACCGGTCCCGCATCCTATATCAAGTATTTTAGGATTGCTGATCTTCGGAAGCAGTGAAACAGCTTCCGCCAGATATTTCAAAAGTCCCTCCCGGCATTTGTCTTTTATTTGATAGTACTCTTTGGTCATTTCTTTGATTCAAAAAATTAATTATACCGGTATAATCTTATTCTCCTCCATTGCGTACCCAATCCAGGGTTAATTTTAGAACGTTAAGAAGAGGTTCTATGGTAAGAATGTCCGGATTATCCCACTTCTGATGATAAAATTTCACCATCTGCTGAGGTACCTTAAATCCAAGGAGGGTTATTGCTTTTAGTCCTGCCTTGCTGAAGGGGCCTGAATCATTTGCAGTTCCAGGAGTGGCGGGTTTCACTTTGAAGGGGATTCCTGCTCGTTCTGCGGCTGCGACTATGCTCTTCACTATTTCAGGAGAATTCTTCACAGTGCCGTTAATATCCGAAGTCAGGATAACGAATTCAGGATTGGCAATAGTTTCGATATTAAGCATCCTTGTGTCCAGTCGCTTTAACTCTTCAAGATGGCGTTTTACATAACGTCTTGATCCTCTGTACCCTGATTCCTCGCCTCCAAAGGATATAAATCTGATTTCTGTATCTTCGGGGAAGTAAGTGGGGTTTTCTACAAGAAACCTGCACATTGCCACCGATAAAGCACATGCCGAGAGATTGTCTGCAGCACCCGGCACGTTGCCTCCATCTTTCCCTTTGCGGGTAAAAAACAAAGCAAAGATAACGGCAGGTATGATCGGGTAAGCCATCATAATCCATCCCAGAGTTCCGGTGCGAACCATGTCGGCATTGTCCGTAATTAAACCCCAAAGCTGGATGATGCTCATCACCAGTATGATGACATATCCTATAAAGAAAGTTGCTAATAGGATAAAGAAGCCATAACCAAGGAAACTAAGCCATGTATTCTCTGGAGCACTGTCATGGTGACCGCTGATAATAAGCAATTGCTTCACAATCCTGGAACCTGGATTTCGCAGCGTTCCGATCACATTTATTGACTCTTTCTTTCGGAATAATGGATCAAGCAGTTCATGGGAAAGGACAAATTCGTAGATAAACAGGACGGGTGCCAATATTGAAAATACGAGCGCAGCAATGGATGTCAGCCAGGGTGAAATTCCCATAAGGTACCCCATGGAAATATTTAACAGGGCGGCAAAAAGCATGAAAAGACCACATAAGGGGTAAGAACTCAGGAATGCATCAGGCGCAAACGTAAACTCTTCACTTGTAACATTATCTGTACCAAGGTGTGATTCTAATTCCTTTTGAATAATATCTGCCCTTTCACCTTCCTGGGGACTACCTGGCAAACCCGGACCAACATCCCTGCAGATCTTTTTAACAAAATTTAAAGCATAACTCGCATCGCTGTTTGTAATAATCTCAGGCATTGATAAATATTATTAATTGTATAAGTTTCCTTCAATCCCTTGCTTTAACCTGCTTACAAACCTTGCTGCTGGCGCTCCATCCACCAAATTTCCAGCGCAGTGCCCACTCATCATCTTCTCCGGCAATACCTGATTCTTTCCAGTTTTTCTTTGCTTTCTCAATTTCCAATGTAATTTCCTCCATTGATTTTCTGGCTGTATCCCTGACAACATATTTACATGGAATGGGAATGCCATTATGTTTTAATTCTATTGCAGTATCAATATCCACTTCATCAAAATAATACAGCTTTTTCCCACAGCGGATGTGATTTAACTACTTATTATCTTCTAAGGCTTTAGCAATTCAACTAAGGAGAAAACCAAAGAAAGATGTATTATGGCCCTCCTTTCTCTGTGATCTTAGTTTTTGCCTGATATCTGTCACATCAAGTTCTATCAGGGCAAACATGTTATGTCCTTTCTTGAGTGCATCGTATGCATATAATGATAATAGCCTGAAAGGGGTTAATTTTTTTACCTCATATTTCATGTCTGTCAGATGAATGGATTTATACATAAATGCAAATAATTCCATCAAAATTAAACTAAAACAAGCATTTAAAAAATTGAATTATCAGAGTATCAGTATTAATAGAGGATGGTTTATCGAGATTTAAATGTTAATTATGGCAAATGGCGAACTCTATACATAAAAACAAATATTAATGCATAAAATTAGATATTTTACGAGGTCTCAGCATAAAATTAGATATATACCTATATTGTACCTTGATTATTTACCCGAAGTAAAGACAGCCTTAAAAATATGCAAAAGCCGGTGACCCAGGCCGCTTGGCGCCGGATTAGATTGATCATCTGTCACCGGAAGTAATCCTTTGATAAATAAACAAATACAAAAACGTCATTATGCCCGGCTGAATGTGGTCAGGACTTCCAGCTTTTCCACTCTACCTCGAGTGTCGCTTGAAAAATGTCCATATAACCTCATTGGCATCAATATCCCTGGATGTCTTTCCTATGATCCATGCCGGCAGGTACTGAAACCCGCCCGGCCAGGTATGACCACCCCCTTCGACAGCATAAAGGATTACTTCTGTTCCGTCACTCTCATTAACATATCTCGTACACTTTACCCTCGTACCATCATGAGGATCCCTGTCAGGCTCTTCAGTAACGACAGACACCATTGAACAGTTATTCCGTTTTACCCAGAATCCCACTGATTCACTCGCGGATAGAACCTTACCCAACTTTACCCTTTTAATTTTTCCCTGGATCTCACCCCCGTAAAATGGTACAAGCGGATCATTTATGTTATTAATGGCCAGAACTGATACTGGTCTCGATGGTGAACATTCGTTAATGAGCAGGTAGGGTAGATTCCCGTCCACCGGAGCAATAGCGGTGATTTTTTGAGATAATTCGCAGGCCAGACGATACGACATTATAGCTCCATTTGAAATACCCGTGACGTAGACCCGTTTTGGATCTATGTTGTAATCTACAATCATGAGGTCTATTAAAGCAGAGATGAACCCAACATCATCAATATTTTCTCTGTGTGCCCGATCGTTTGCCTCTTCATCCATTCTCCCGTCGTTCCAGTTCAGTTCAATTCCGTCGGGATAAACCACAATGAATCCATCCTTGTCGGCCAGTTTATTAAAACCCTTAAGTGTAACGAGAATCATGCTCTCCCCGTTACCTCCCCTGCCATGTAAAGCTATAACCAGTGGACTTTGTGTTGATTTATCAAAGGAAGGCGGGATATGGATATTGAAGTTCCGTTTCAGATTATTATGTATAAGTGAGGTTCTCTGATCACTCCCTGAAAGCTTTGGCAAGAATATGAGGTTGATTCCAGCCATCACTTTCAGATATGCAGATAATCCGGTACTTATTAGTGATTTGAATTTTTGCTTTATCATGATTCTCCGGGAAAACAGTGACCCTGACCATATTCGGCCGGGATAAACTGACAATCAGAAGCCGAAGTTAAGTATTTGTTGTTAATTATATATATCAAATAAATTTTGACACACTGAAAGTGGTCATGATGATCAGCTTTTGCACTGGTACTTTCACAAAATGATTCTGTTTTAATTTGAATGAGATGCCTCGCTGGCGCTCGGCATGACATTGTCAACCTGGTCAATAAGGGGGGAAAGGGCGGCGGGCCGCAGAAGAAAGATCTGTGATAACACTTTTAAGAACCTGCGGCCAGCCGCCCTTTCTCCCCTGTTCCTCTCTTGTCAACTGTCATCCTGAGCGAAGCGAAGGATCTCCTTAAATGAAGCAGCATTGCTCCGAGAAGTGATCATCATTTACCGCTTCTGCGAAAGCAAAGCGACATATCTCACCCATTATGATTATTTAACTCTTTCAGATACCAACAAATAAGATTTCTTCTTATATTTCACACAATATGTAAATGGAAGGATTATGAACAGAAAAGATAACCAACTAATCGTCGGAAGACGTCAGGCACTTAAGATGCTTGGCCTTGGCTCTGCCGGTATGCTGGCAGGTGGTTTCTCTGATATTCTGGCTGCTGAACCGGCTGAAATGAAATATGCCACTAAACCGGTAACCACTCCGGGGAACAGCAGCGTTGCTTTTACAACTGGTACTGACAGACAACAGATGCTGTTTGAAGTTGTAAAACCTTTTGAGGCAGAAATAAAAAAAGGCCTGAAAGGTAAACAGCTTATCATCAAGGTCAATATGGTCCAGACAAGCAAGCCGCTCTGTGCAACTCACGTCGATGCTATACGTGCCCTGCTCGAATATATGAAACCTATTTATAATAAGCAGATCATTATTGCAGAGTCAAGCTCTGTTGTTGACTCCGCTGAGGGCTTTAAAAACTATGGCTACCTCGACCTGGCAAAAAACTATAATGTTAAATTCATCGACCTGAATACTCTCGAAGGAAGTCCTTTCTATATCGTTGACAGTAACCTTCACCAGGAGGTGATACCTGTTGCCAATCCATACGTCGACCCGAATAATTATTTTATATCTCTGTCAAGGCTTAAAACCCATAACCGCGTTGTAATGACGGCCGGTGTAAAAAATATGGTTATGGGTGCGCCACTTGTAAAATCAAATGACAGAGCCAGCGGTAAACACTATAAAAGCAGAATGCACTCCGGCGGAGAACGCTTTTTGCATCTTAATATGTTCCTGGTAGGACAGCGCGTTCGTCCCGATTTCACTATAATCGACGGCGTTGAGGGAATGGAAGGAAATGGCCCAGCTGACGGTACCCCGGTTAATCACAGGATTGCTCTTGCCGGAGAAGATGTTCTGGCCGTCGACAGCATGTGCACCAGACTGATGGGCATTCCGCTCGAGGATGTCGGATATCTCAACTATATGGCTGCAGCCGGACCGGGTAATGTCGATCGCGCTAAAATTGATATCATCGGAAGTGAGGCCCCCGAAAAACACATAATAAAGTATAAACTCCACGATACAATCGAAACCCAGCTGCAGTGGAAAGATCCTCTGAATCTCCAGTAGACAGGGCATTATCTTGAAAATACTATCGTAGATGCTGAAGGATAGAAGGACCCTCTGCCTTTTAGTTTGCGGTTAACCTGTTTTTTGGTATCTTTGCAGTCAGATCCAGCTTGGCGATCTTGAGCATTTCTTCTGATCATTCATCCGGTTAGTCCACATCTGCGCATAATCATTTCTGACAGCTGGCTTCAGTTTGTAACCAACAACCAGATTAATTAAACATATGGGCAGATCACAGGAGACATCAGGCAAGAAGGAAGTAAGAAACAAGAAAGAGAAGAAGAGAAAGGAAAAAGAACAGAAACGCGCTCTGAAAAAAATCAGCGGGAAAAAGAGAAGTTTCGATGAAATGATCGCTTATGTCGACGAGTTCGGAAAGATTTCATCTGTACCACCCGATCCGGACAAAAAAACAGTTGTTGATGCAGATAGCATTGAACTGACGGTCACCAGAAACAGCCAGGAGATTGTCTCTGACCCTGTAAGAAAAGGGATCATCACTTTCTTTAACGAATCAAAAGGTTTCGGATTTATCCGCGATATAGTTTCAGACGAAAAAGTATTCGTTCACGTAAATAATCTGACCGAGCCGGTTAAGGAGAACGACCTCGTCGCTTTCGAGCTGGAAAAAGGCCCCAGAGGACTATCTGCAATAAATGTAAAACTTCTTAAAGAATAATAAGTTCCACTGATAAGTTTAAAAAAACTTGATATCGGTTTAATTTGATTATCTTTGCCGCCTTATTAACAAAGTGATTTCCAGGCAGTGTTGTCACACGTTTAGCCCAGTCTGCATTTGAGTTCATTTCAGCCGGGATAATTAATCACCGCTCCCGGAGCCACACAAGAAAAATATTGAATGATAAATTTTGATGAAATGGGATTTACTCCTGATATACTCAGGGCGATAGAGGATCTTGGATTTGAACAACCAATGCCTGTGCAGGAGAAAGTGATACCCCTAATCCTAAGCAATGAACAGGATATTATAGCACTTGCCCAGACAGGAACAGGGAAAACTGCTGCTTATGGGCTACCACTTGTCTTTTCAACTGATCCCGATAAAAACACTACACAGGCAGTTATAATCTGCCCTACACGCGAACTATGTATTCAGATCACCGGAGACCTTTACACCTATGCAAAACATACAGGTAACCTGAAAATCCTTGCAGTGTACGGTGGCTCAAGCATCGAGAACCAGATACGTGAGCTTAAGAAAGGCGTCCATATTATTGTTGCTACCCCCGGAAGGCTTATTGATCTTATAGGAAGAAAGGCAGCAAGGCTTGGGAATGTCCGGACAGTTATACTTGATGAAGCTGATGAAATGCTAAATATGGGATTTATCGACAGTATAAACGAGATCCTTGAGGAAGTGCCTGAAGGAAGAAGGACACTTCTTTTCTCAGCTACTATGCCGCCTGAAATATCCTCAATCGCAAGGAAATACATGCACAATCCCACCGAGGTCGTCATTGGAACTAAAAACTCATCAGCGGAAAATGTAAGTCATAATTATTACCTCGTCCACGCTAAGGATAAATACAAGGTGCTTAAACGAATTGCTGATTTCGAACCGGATATCTATGCGATAATTTTCTGCCGCACAAGGAGAGAGACACAGGAAGTCGCATCAAAACTAATTAACGACGGTTATGATGCTGATGCCCTCCATGGCGACCTGTCGCAGGCTCAGCGTGATGCGGTTATGCAGAAATTCAGGCAGAAGAACCTGCAAATGCTTGTCGCTACTGACGTTGCTGCACGCGGACTGGATGTCGATGATCTGACGCATGTGATCAATTTCAGTCTGCCCGACGACACCGAGGCTTATACTCACAGGTCCGGACGTACCGGCAGAGCAGGAAAAACAGGTATTTCAATCTCGCTTGTCCATCTCAGGGAGAAGAATAACCTTCACAAAATTGAAAGGATGCTGAAGAAACCTTTCAGAGCACTTCCTGTGCCCACCGGTACCGAGATTTGCGGGAAACAACTATTCAACTGGGTGGATAAGCTTGAGAAGGTTACGATCGATCATCAGGAAATTGAGAAATACCTGCCTGAGATTAAAGAAAGACTTGAAAAGCTTGATCGGGAAGCTCTTCTCAGAAGGGTTGTATCACTTGAATTTAACAGGTTTCTTAATGACTATCGTACTGGAGATGATGAAGTTGAAACTTTTACCGATAAAGAGACCAGTTTTAACAAGGCTGATAAAAGAAATTCAAGACAAAAATTCAATGGTAATTATAAACGTTTGTTCATTAATCTTGGTAAATCCGACGGTTTTTATCCTGAACAAATGATTGAACTTGTAAATAAAAACACAAGGGGGAAGAAGATCCCCCTGGGCAAGATAGATCTTTTAAAGAACTTCTCATTTTTTGAGGTTGAGTCTGATTTTGCAGATGAACTGATCAGATCGTTGAACAATGCAGTGTTTAAAAACACAAGAGTTGCTGTGGAGCCGGCACAGGCAAAAACTGCAGAGGTTGGAGCTGGCAAACAATATAATGAGAGACAGGCAGGATCAGGAGAGAGAGCCAAAAGGAAAAAAAGAAAGGAAGCCTTCCGCAAATCTGTTTACAGGGGTTGAGCATCTTTTCAGTTAAAACCTTATTCGCTTGAAATCTTAATTTTAGCTTCTTTCAATCCGCGGGATCTTGCCCTTACAGTTATGGAACCAGTGCTTTTTGCTTCTGAGCGGATAATGACAAGTGCCATTCCGCTGAACGCTTTCCGATTATTGGAAGAAAATTCTTCCATATCCGACGGATCGCCATTATCTGTTGCAACTATTTCTCCCGGTCCCTCAATACTGAATTCAATGAGATTGTCTGAATCAGGAACTTTATTTCCCTTTTTGTCAGCAACAAATACAGTTATAAAAGCGAGATCATTTCCATCAGCCTTTATCCTGCTGCGATCTGCTTCTGCCATCAACCTGGCCGGTTTATCAGTTGTTTTAACCTTCTCCTCAGCCCACTTTTTACCATTCTTATATGCAATTACTTTCAATTCACCCGGTTCATATTTAACGTCATCCCATCGCAGGCGGTACTCAAACTGACCTTTTTTCTTCCTTCCAAGGGATTTACCATTCAGGAACAGTTCAGCCTCATCGCCTGAGGTAAACACATGCACGGGAGTTACTTCACCAACCCGGTCGGGCCAGTTCCAGTGAGGCAGTATATGGGCGAACTGTAGTTCCGGCCTCCAGCGCGATTGATAAAGGTAAAAACGGTCCTTCTTAAAGCCGGCCAGATCAATTATGCCACAATAAGAGCTTCTTGCCGAGTAATAGGGGGTAGGCTCACCAAGATAATCCCAACCGCTCCATACAAATTCTCCTGCAACATATGGATGCCTGTCCTGTGCAGCAAATACCTTGTCGGGCGAAGCTCCAAACTGCGAAGTGTATAATTCATAAGCACTTACATACATTTTTCTCAGGTCTCCACCTGTTTTTTCCTCTGCAGGTGCACTGATGCCTTCTACCACCGGGAAAATATATGTACCCCGTGTACTCAGAGCAGAGGCCGTCTCGCTGCTCAGGATGACTTTGTCAGGATAACTGTCATGAAAACTTTGATAAAGAGGAGTGGTGCGGATTCCTCTCAGGTGAGAATATGCTTCAGCATCCCGTATTCCTTCTCCCTGGTAGTTCAGACTTATTACCTCCATTACCGCAGGCATCTCCATCCCGGGTTTGGCATAATTCATTGACGCTGTCGTCAGCCTTGTCTGGTCTTCCTCCTTTACAATGTCAGCAAGTTTTTTCGCTAGTGCAGCACCTTCAGCGCCGGTATATTGTTCCCCTACCTCGTTGCCATAGCTCCAGAGGATCACCGATGGATGATTACGGTCACGACGTACGAATGAACGTATATCCTGTTCATACCAGTCGGAGAAGATCAAATGAAAATCAAGAGGCGTTTTTCTCCTTTCCCATACATCGAAGATCTCATCCATCACAAGGAAACCCATCCTGTCAGTCAGGTCAAGCAGTTCCGGAGCCGGAGGATTATGCGAAGTGCGGATAGCGTTGCAGCCCATCTCCTTCAGTATCTCAAGCTGCCTTTCTGCAGCCCGCAGGTTGAAGGCAGCACCTAAAGCTCCAAGATCATGATGCTGGTTGACACCTTTTATCGGAATATGCTCACCATTGACAAGGATACCACGGTCGGGGTCAAATGTGACAGACCTTATACCAAACTGCGTTACATAAGTGTCAGTCGTCTCACCATCCTTAACAACTTTTGTAACCGCTTCATAAAGTTCAGGATTTTCAACCGGCAATGGACCCCATAAGCGGGGATTCTGTAAAATTACAGATCCGTTTACCGTAGAACTGCCTCTGGCATTGATAGTTGTATAAAGAGGCGGAAAAACGATTGCGGGTTCCCCAACCCGTTTGCTTTCGGGACCAAGAGAATATACTTCAGTATTTACTTCGACCACTGCATCATTTTCCGAATCGTTGTCAATCGTTATTTCCAGATTGATTGTTGCCGATTCTATCGATACATCCGGAGTTGTTATGAAGGTGCCCCATTGTGCAACATGAACAGGATCAGTCTTTACAAGCCATACATTCCGGTAGATTCCGGCGCCGGGGTACCAGCGGGCCGAATTGGCAGGATTGTCAATTCGGATGGCAAGCTGATTATCACCTCCGGGATTGATATATGGAGTAAGATCGAGCCTGAAGGAATTATATCCATACGGCCATCCTCCAACAAGATGCCCGTTCAGCCATACAATAGCATACGACATGGCACCGTCAACTTCCAGGAAAACCGACCTTCCCTTATCGGTAGCAGGAATATCAAGTTTCTTTCGATACCAGGCTACTCCGTTAACCGGCAATCTGCCCATCCCTCCGCCGACGACAACATCGGGTCCTTCAAGAAAAGGACCTTTTATCGCCCAATCGTGAGGAAGGTCAATTGCCTCCCACGAACTATCGTCAAAACTGTTTAGTACAAATGGGAAATCATTGCCGGGATCGCCTTCAGGACGAACATACCACCGGGCAGTATCCTTGATAAATCTGTTTCCTGAGGGTAAGATCCATGGCTTAAGAATATCCTGTATACTTTCCGCTCTTACGGCTTCAGTGGGTCTCGAATCAGCAACCCTGTCATCACGCCGGTCAGTGACTTCTGGGCGTACATCATAGATCAGCTTATCGGCCAGTGAATCTGATGGATACTTATAAAAAAACCAGCCATCATTGATGCATATTTTTTCCCTCTTTGTTACGTCAGCAACCGTTATTTCTGCTGTCGATGTACGTGAACCGCAGGCGGTAAGGATCAGGTATCCTGCAAAGATCAGCGTTTTGAATGTGTTGAAATTTATTTTAATACAGGAATTTGTATCTGCCATGCTTTAATTTTGAAGAATTATACAATGTTGAACATAGGGGAGAAGGAGCAGGTCTTCACGATATTAACAATGATTCTGTTCAGAACCATGAACTAATAACCTTGTTATTCATTTTCTGAGGCTGGCTGAGGATATATTTTATATTATCCCTGTCCGATTCGATCTGGTATTGCCATTCTCCCCATACACTGCCATTATCCGACAATATCCTCCTTATGTATAACCTTTCCCCTTCATTGAAGTCGCACGATTTTGAATAGGCAGCTATTTTTCCATATGTGCTTTCCAGCGTTGTTGTGATCCAAATAAGATGCGGCTCACTGGCTTTCGAGGGTGCGGAATATGTTGATTCCACGAAATCACCCACGTACTTGCGGGTTATCATCAATTGATCTTCACCACCGGTAAAAGGTACAGCCGTTGAACATGAAACCAGCAGTACAAATAATATGGGAAAACCAGCAAATTTCTTCATCAGGCATAAGCTTGAAAGATCAATTCGGCTGGTCTAAGTTAAGAAAATTAATGAAGAAATGTTACGTCTCCAACGATATCAAAGTATTTTCCATCGGCATAACGGCCCGTCACTTTCCATACATATACTCCCTGGACTGCCAGGTTACCATCACCATGGTATCCGTCCCACCCTTTATAGACATCGTCACTTTCATATATCAATACGCCCCATCTGTTGAATATCTGCAGCTTATATTCAAGTACATTCTCAAAGAAGGGTCTGAACACATAATCCATTTCCGGATATACACCTTCATGCCATTCACCGCCGGTCGGGCCTGTCCCGTTCCATTTGAAAACATTGGGGAACCTTATATTACCAGTTTTCCACTCCACATTTATCGGCGTACTAAGAATTGTTGAATCAACACATCCTCTGTTCGTCGTTACTGTCAGCGATACAGTGTAGCTTCCGGGATTTTCATATTTATGATAGGGATTCTCCTCTGTGGAAGTGTTACCGTCGCCAAATCTCCAGAGGTAAAGCGAATCGTAGTAGCTGTAATTGTAGAATATAACTATCTGTTCATTATTCACAACATTAGTCGGGTATGCATCAAACATTGCTACAGGATTCTGATAAACCAATATTGTACTGTTGTGGATATCCTGGCCGGCAATATTGAATACCGTAAGCTTGACTATATAATTACCAGGCAGATAATAAATGTGTGTCGGATTCTCCTCATTCGAATACTGCTTATCGCCAAAATCCCATAGATATGATTCTCCGTACAGGCTGGAATTATTAAAATGAACTGTTAGCGGAGCGCAGCCTACTGTATCAGGCGTGAAATTCGCTACAGGAGGAGGAGGCATAATAACCTTAACGTGGATAGTGTCTTTTGCCATACAACCCCACCTGTCAGGTATTGTTTCATATTGCAAAATATAGCTTCCCAAGCCGACACTGTTCGGATTGAAACTGTTGCCTGTAACACCATTACCTGTCCAGATCCCTCCGACAGGTGTAGCTTCCAGAGTTATCTGAGGACCATTAAGGAAAGCATCTCCGACAGGCTGAATTGTGACGACAGGGACCGGCATAACAGTGATCTGAATACTGTCCCGGTCACTGCAGGCGGGATTGATTATTTCATATTTGATCCAATGGGTACCTACTCCGGCAAGAACAGGATTAAAGGTGTTGCCGGAAATGCCCGGCCCTGTCCATACACCTCCCTGATCTACTGCTGTCAGAGTAATGACAGGATTATCCGCACATAAGGTATCAACAGGAGTGATCGTAGCATCGGGCGTTGCTACTGTGATCATCGATTCATCGGTATCTGTGCAACCATTTGCATCCAGTATCGTATATGTAATAATATGGTTGCCTGCACCTGCAGTTGCAGGATCAAATATATTTCCGGTTACTCCTGTCCCGGACCATATCCCGCCAGGCTCCTCGGATGCAAGAGCGAAAGGCGGGTCTGAATTACAGAATATTCCTTCTGAGATTATTGTAGCGTCCGGAACCGGATGAACAACAATTGTTATCTGATCCTGGTCATGGCATCCATAGGCACTTGTTATATCATATTTTATTACATGATTCCCTGGTCCCGCGAGCTTCGGATCGAAGAAATTCCCTGCAATTCCGTTACCTGACCACATACCTCCCGGTGTTGCAGCAGTAAGGCTGACAGGAGCAGCATTGGCACACATCGGAGCTACAGGTGTTATTGTTGCATCAGGATATGGGACGATCAATATCCGGGCGGTTGTTACAACCGGAGGGTGATCACCGTTCTGCTTGTCTGCAGGTTTCCCCGGTATGTTTGGATCATCATAGGGATTGCAATAATTCCAGTTGCGCAGTGTCACTTCAAAATACTGTCCTACAGCCTTGTCGCTGGCTACATAAATTACATCGGACCAGACCCCTGAACCGGTAACTGGGCCTGGAAGCTCAATAACATTTTCATAAAAAGGAAAGGTCCGGTTTTTCCCGCCGATAGTAACAGGAGCACCTGTCATCGTATTATCTGTTCCATATATCCATTGGATCCATCTTGTGTTAACATTCGGATTATCCTGTTCCTGGGGAGGAACACAGTTGAATAATGTTGCATCCTGGAAGCGAACATAGGCGCTGTTACCGAAACAAACCGGATAGGTTTTTGGATTAATATACATGTAACCCCCGTTATGATCGTCCACATCCCATACAGTAACTATTTGTTCCTGAGATGAAGAAGTACATAAAACGCCATTTACCATCAACGTTGCCTTTGGGTGATAGTTACAAATATTCCCTGCGGATGTATATACATTAATGGCTGTAGCCCTGAAAATACCGGCGCCGATCTTTGTTGCCGGGATCGTGACGACAGTACCGTTATCCCAGTCAATCCTTATGCTTACAGGAGTTCCTGCATCATTGACTCCTGTATATGTAATTTCCCAGGTTGCAGTGACGGGAGCACATAACCTATTGGGAGTGATATTGTTGGCTTTTGAAAGAATTGAACAATTCTGTCCTGATATGTTTATCGAAATAAGAGCAAAAAGTATATATGGAAACCATTTTTTCATCAATCCGGGATCATTATATTCTTCAAAATCAAAGTTTAACCAGCAAATTATAAGACAATTAAAACATCTTTGACTTTCATTTATTGAAACAGAATTAGTTCAAATTTATTATACTTTCTAAATAATTGTATTATTTTCAGTCTTTTTATTTGCAGATCATAATTTAGATTCACTTTTATCAGTAATTTCACCACGATTATCCATGTATACGAAAAAGACCGGAATTTGTTTAAAATTTGGATCTGAGTTATATTAATGAACTTATTTACAACATAAAGATTTATAAAATGAAAAGGAGAATTTTAATTGCTGTTTTATTTTTTTCAATCATGTGGTTACCTGTTACATCGCAAACCGCAACAAAGATCGTAATAGGTCAGCAACCTGTTTATAATATTCACCGGGCAAAAGAAGCTATGGTAATTGACGGAAAAATGGATGAGGCTGCCTGGCGGAATGCTGAGGTCCGTACTTTCGATAATTTCTTTAGATTAAGGGGATCACTTGACAAGCAGAACACAAAATTCAGGATATTATATGATGATGAAAAGATATATCTGTTTTATCAGTGTGAAGATACATCGCTGATGGCCAATGAAACAAGACATGACGGCGCTACTCATGTGGATGATTGTGCTGAATTCTTCTGTGTTCCAATTGCCGACAGTGCTTATATTCATTTCGGGTTCGAAGTTAACATTGCCAAAACAGCTTTTGATTTTGTCGTGCTCTGGAAGTATCTTAACGGAAGAACTCTCTTCATTAATGGTTATAATCCGGAATATGAAGTGGGAGTTACTTATGAGGGAACAGTAAATAACGAAAAGGATAAAGACAAAGGCTGGCAGATGGAAATGGCGATTCCTTTTACATGTTTCAACCAGTTTAATGCCCGTGTAAAGCCAGGTACAAGATGGGCCTTCCAGGCAGTGCGTCAGGACAGGAATCTGGTATCTGACCGGTTCAGATCTACTTCAATACTCTTTCCGCTGTTTGATCTGAAACAGGATGTTCATCAACCCTGTCATTTCGGATTGATGGAATTTTTAGCAGATTGATTATATGTCGTAATTGCTCTGATAAATGTAATTACCGACATAGCTGCAAAATAAAGGATGATTGGCGCGGATAATAGTATAGCTGCCTGACAGACCTAATTTTATAATATGAAAAGAAATGAATTCCTGAACGGATGCAGTGCCTGCGGAGCTCTGGCCCTTTTTAAGATAACTGGCCTTGATGAAGCGCAGTTTCATAAAGATGAGAATGCTATCCAGGATACAAAAGATGACCCGGATACGATCGCGATCAATAGAGCGCAGATCCTTACATTGCTTGGGTATATAGATACTTCCGTGAGCGAATCGCAGAAAAAGAAGATCTTCTCAAAACTGGGTTCAGAGTGTCTGTATTCAAGAGGTCTTGATAAATGGGTCAACGGTTTCAAAGATAATCAGGATGAATTCTTTGACCGTGTGCAGCGGGATGAATCGAAATACTGGGAGAAGCTCGAGTATGACAAGGAAAAATCAGTCATCACCCTTATAGGAAGAAAAGTTACATCGTGCGCCTGTGAGTACAGCAAAACGGAAAACCCTCCGAAATCCCTATGTAATTACTGCTGTAAAAGGTTTCAGGAAGAGATGTTCGGGTTACTGCTAGGCAAAAAAGTCAAAGTCCGGATCGATGAATCTTATCTCCTTGGCGGAGAACGATGTTCAACAACAATATTTGTGAGCTGATCAATGTAAATCCCTCTTCCGGGTAATATAATCTATATCTCTTATTAAAGAGGGAGATTCCTCATTCCCCCTAATCCCTAAAGAGGCTGTGTCATCCCGAGTGAGTCAATCCTGAGCATGCGAAGGATTGACGAGTGAGGGATCTCCTTCCCATTCCACAAATACCATAAGGGGTTTCATCGAAGCGAATCTTCCCTGAGATTTCCGAAGGATTTACGAGTGAGGGATCTCCTTCATAGTAAACAGTATACTTAAAAAATCTCTTTGGAAAACCTTTTTGACACGGTTATTGGAGGAAGAATTGACGAATAAAGGATCTCGTTCTTTTTGAAGGAGTTAAGGAATAATTTGTAAAGATTAACCAGGCTACTACAGGGATTGAATGAGATATACCAGTTCCTTAAAAGGACAGAATACTGTAATTGCCAGTACCCGGTTCCTTATCTTTTCATCATATTGCCTTGAGATATCCCTGAGTCCGTATCCGTAATTAATGATGAACTGAACATTATTATCAAGTTCCACTCCGGCCCCGAGGTTAATCCCATAATCCATTCTCCTGAATTGACCTAATTCGGTACCGAATTCTATTTTTTCCTTATCATCGCCCCGTTTTGACTTTGCTGATAGTCCTATCCCGGCATATAAGCCTGCCTGCCCGAACATTTTCCAGGTGATGAAGTCGTATTTGCAAAGAATATTCACCGGAATTTCAAGGTAAATCACCGGAATTTTCTGATCGAGGTCCGCAATATGCCTTTTCACTCCTTTTTTAATGAATAATGCTCCGGAGTTCAGGTATAACGATTCAGACAGAGGTACCTCACCCGAAAGGCCAATGCTCAGCCCCGGGAAAAAATGAGTCTGCTGTTTTACCATTGAATATTTGAACGTTCCTTTTGCAAGAGATAAGCCGCCTTTTAAACCTATACTCTGACAATGAGCAAACTGAATTATGATCAGGGAAAGAACTAAAACGGAAGCTAAATATTTTTTCATGATCAGATGATAAATTCAAAGGTCAGACCGCTCTATTCATCTGTTTTAGGCTGCACATAAAGCACATCCTCCTTGAGCCTTATTGACTTTTCTTTCCGGTTTGCGATAATCACTCCTAAAATGATCAAAAGGGCCAGGATAATTAATATCCTGAAAGGAGGACTTTTTATCAACTCAATTATGAATGAATTTCTTTTCATTTTATTATGGTTAGGCTAACTGAGCTTTTACAGATGTAAAATTATTAAAGATCAGCAAATAGAACAAATTTTTTTGAATGAATGTATCTATTTTAATGGTCTGAAGAAACTAAAATTAACTCCCCCGTAATTACGGTGCTCAAAAAAAGATTCATGACTGTTGAAATGCTCATTTCTGGGGTGTTCAAGGATGAAAAATCCATCTTCGGCAATTACGCCGGAACCAAGAACGAGATCAGGGATATCCCTTAGCCATGTCAGGTCATAGGGAGGATCGGCAAAAACAATATCGTATTTTACTGAACAGGTTTTCAGGTAGGATTTTACATCAATATGAACAGGTTTGATGGTTTCAAATCCCATTTCATTTATTATCCTTCTTATACCCGAAATGTGTTTTGCATCCTGCTCTATAAGATGTACGGCACTTGCTCCACGGGATGCAAACTCGAAACTTATACTGCCTGTGCCCGAAAACAGATCGAGTACCGTAATGTTCTCATAATCAACCCTGTTGTTCAGGATATTAAATAAGCCTACCCGGGCAAAATCAGTTGTGGGCCTTGCTTTCAATCCCGGCAAAGGATTAATTATCCTGCCTCTGTATTTACCTCCTGTTATCCGCAATTTGTGATGCTGAAAAGGTTTATATACCGGTGAAGTTCTACGTTATTGAACACATAACTGAACGAAAAATTTCCCGACGGACCGGTGAATTTCATATTCCTCACATAGATAGCAAAGCTTGAATACAGGTCATCGTATTTTTCAGTCAATCCGCTGAAATGTAAAGTAACATCCTGTCCCAGACCAAATGTCCTGAATATATTCAGCACATAATAAAGTATATCTGAAATATTCCTGAATCTATATGTATTCGAGAACTTTAGCACGTTCTGTTCGAGAACAAGAACATTGAAATACTCTTTTTCAATATGAACGTGAAAATAGGTCCCGCTATGGCTTTTGCTGTATTGGGTAACCTGGTTAAGCAGAGGCTTGATATGGTGTGAAGGATAAACCGAAGGATAGAAATGCCCTGCAATCTCAAACAGCGGCCTTGCAACTGAAAAGATCAGATAGGCTGCAGGTTCATGGACTTTGTTTGTAATGATTGTTTCATTTTCTTCCTTAATGAGGTTGAGGCAAAAGTACTCATCCTTTTTGCCGGGGTCAAAAAGCGGTTCGGGCACAAGTGTGAACTTTTGCGAAGGCATCACAATATTGACCTTTTTATATTCTTTCGTAAGGAAGTCATCCCTGGCAATTATATCCCTTATATTATCATCCGTGAAGTAACGGTTGCCATCGGGATCAAAAGATCTGAGAAGAATGTACTTGCTTCTTATAGTATCAAGTATCGAGAATGCTACTCCGTCAGGACTTAACTGAAGTGATAACTCATAATTATGAGTCGCATTGATATCAAGTGTCTCATCAAAAAGTTCAAGATAAGGCATTCTGCCGGGATCTTAAGTTAACTACGTATCTTATTCTTTGCCGCTCTCTGCCACTCTGGGTGAAATTTTTTAAATATCCATTTTTATACACCAAGGAGGCAGTGAGTATCAGCTTTTAATTGAAACGGAATGATTAAGTTTACGAACAAAATTAAAAAAAATATCCAAGCAGCCCATAATACCTTGTAATTTGTAATGCGCGACACGATAATATTCAATAATCTCTGCAAGAACCTTGGTAATGTACCAACAGATGATCAGTCGTCAGCCTTGAAGAAAATCGCTTCCTATATCTGTGAGAACACTAGTGATGTAATTTTTACTCTCACTGGTTATGCAGGGACAGGTAAGACAAGTGTCATAAGCTCTGTTGTGAAAACACTTGAACTCCTGAGATTTAAATCGGTTCTTCTTGCTCCTACCGGAAGAGCTGCAAAAGTACTCGGGTCGTATGCGGGCCGTCAGACATATACAATTCACAAGAAGATATACCGGCAGAAATCGTCAAAGGATGGCATGGGCAGTTTTATCCTTGACAGGAATCTTCACAGGAACACATATTTCATAGTTGATGAAGCATCGATGATCTCAAATTCGACAAACGAGATATCACTTTTCGGGAGCGGCAAGCTGCTTGACGACCTTATCGAGTATGTCTACTCGGGAACCGATTGTAAGCTTATCCTTGTCGGAGATCCGGCCCAGCTGCCTCCCGTAGGTTCAGATCTAAGCCCTGCCCTGGATCCAACAGTACTTAAGGATTACGGATTCGGACTTCTGACTGCAGAACTCAGGCAGGTCGTCCGTCAGAGTGAAGAATCGGGAGTTCTCATGAATGCTACAAGGGTAAGGTTGCAGATAGCTGAAAACGATCTGGTCCATCCATCAGTTGATTGCATTAATTTCAATGATGTAATAAGGATAAATGGTGAGCAGCTTATTGATGAACTGTCAGCTTCTTACGGCACATGCGGGCTTGAAGGGACGATAATTGTCGTTAATTCCAATAAACTCGCAAACAAATATAATCAGGGTATCAGAAGCAGGATATTCTTCAGGGAGGAGGAGATCAGTCCCGGAGATATGGTGATGATTGTAAAAAATAATTATTCACTAATTGAAGATGACGGAGAGGGCCCGGGTTTTATAGCAAATGGAGATATCGCAGAAGTGAAAAGAATAAGGAAATATGAGGAACGTTACGGATTCCATTTTGCGGAGATGACTCTCTGGTTTCCCGATTATAACTTTGAGGTTGAATCAAAAGTGATGATGGATGTACTGCATCTTGATACGCCCTCACTTCCGTCGGAAAAGAACAGTGAGCTTTTCCATGCTATTCTTAACGACTATCTTCATATAAAAAGCAGGAGGAAGCAATATGAAGCAGTGAGGAATGACCCCTGGTTCAACGCCCTGCAGATAAAATTCTCATATGCTGTTACCTGCCACAAAGCACAGGGCGGTCAGTGGGAGAGGGTCTTTATCGACCAGGGTATGTTCAATCGCAATGAGATATCACTCGATTATCTCAGGTGGTTCTACACCGCACTGACCCGCTCTACAGACAGGGTATACCTTGTCAATTTCAACGATAGTTTCTTTAAATCATGAAGAGTGCAGCTTCCAGGTCTTTGTATTCTGCTTAACTGAAAAAATCAGAGGTCTGATAATACATATTTATAAATTAGATTATTCTCCAATGATTTTCACTAGCACTCTTTTACGGCGTTTTCCATCGAATTCACCGTAAAAGATCTGTTCCCAGGGTCCAAAATCCAGATGTCCATTAGTTACAGCACATACAACCTCCCTGCCCATGACCTGACGTTTCATATGAGCGTCAGCATTGTCCTCAAAGCCATTATGCCTGTATTGTGAATGAGGCTTTTCAGGGGCTAGTTTTTCCAGCCAGACCTCATAATCTTGATGCAATCCTGATTCATCATCATTGATAAAAACACTTGCTGTTATATGCATCGCGTTGCATAGCAGGAGGCCTTCTTTAATGCCGGATTCACTTAAACAAGTTTCAACTTGTGAAGTTATATTGATAAATTCCCTTCTCCTGGTGGACTCAAACCACAATTCCTTTCGATATGATTTCATATAGTTTTTTTTTGTAAGATAATATTTTCTTTAAAAATACAAGCTTCAGTTTCTCATTCCCCCTTTCCTAGTAAGAAGCCGTTTCATCCTGAATGAGTCAATCCTGAGCTCACGAAGGATTGACGAGTGAAGGATCTCCTCCCCTTAAACAGATGTCAAATAGGATTTCTGTTAAAAGATTACTCCAATAGCTCATGAAGTATTAGTGGATAACGGATTTCACGGAAAAAACACGGAGTTATTTCCTGTTATGTATCACATTCTTAATCCGTGTCCGTGATCCCTGTGGTGAATTTTGAATCATTTCAGCTTCATATCATTTATTATCCCCTCAATCCTTTCATCGAGAAGCTTCATCGTATCATCATAGGCAGCTGCCGATTCAAGTCCCGTATTCACACTGAAATAGAATTTGATCTTGGGTTCTGTGCCTGATGGCCTTACCGATATCTTCGATCCGTCTTCAAGGAAGAACTGGAGAACATCAGATTTTATCAGGTTGATCCTGGTCTTTTCTCCTGTAATGCAATCAGTTGATACGAGAGTCTCATAATCGTTGATCCTTATGACCTTGCTGTTATTGATCTTCTTCGGCGGATGGTTTCTGTAACCTTTCATCATTGCCTTTATCTCATTTGCACCATCTGCACCCTTCCGTACTATATTTATGAGTTTCTCCTTATACAAACCGTACTCAAGGTAAATATCAATAAGGAGGCTGAATAATGATTTACCCTTGCTCTTAGCCCAGGCAGCAGTCTCTGCAACCATTGAACATGAAGCTACTGCATCTTTATCCCTGACATAATCACCGGGAAGGAAACCATAACTCTCTTCTCCTCCTCCGATAAATTTCTTCTTACCTTCAAGATCCCGTATCAACTCGGCGAAAAATTTAAATCCGGTAAGAACATTGAAACATTCAACATTGTATTTCTCCGCTATCCTGTCGAGCAGGTCTGTTGTAACTATCGTCTTGATTATGTATTCATTGCCAATGTACTTGTTCTTCTCCTTATACTGTGAGAGGATGTAATAGATAAGTAAAGCACAGGTCTGGTTACCGTTCAGCAGAACGAATTCACCTTCTTTGTTTCTGACTGCTATACCCAGCCTGTCGGCATCGGGATCTGTTGCCATCACAAGGTCAGATCCGTTTTTGGCAGCTGTTTCGATAGCAAGTTTCAGTGCTCCCGGTTCCTCAGGATTAGGTGACTTGACTGTCGGGAAATTACCATCAGGTTTTTCCTGTTCAGGCACATTGATTATGTTTCTGAATCCGAATAACCTTAATGCAGGAGGAACCAGTTTTATTCCCGATCCGTGAATGGGCGTGTAAACAATGCCAATATCATTATGTCTTTTTATGATATCCGGATTAAGACTCATTTTGATCACCTCTTTCAGGAAGGCATCGTCTGTCTCTTTTCCAAGAACCCTGATTTTGGTTTTATCACTTTTGAACTTTATATCACTGACAGACTGTATTTTGCGTACTTCCTCTATAATGGCTTCATCATGAGGGGCGACAACCTGTCCGCCATCATTCCAGTAAGCTTTATAACCATTGTATTCCGGAGGATTGTGTGAAGCTGTTATCACAACACCGCTGTGGCATTTATAATACCTTATTGCAAATGAAAGTTCCGGTGTAGGGCGCAGGGATTCGAAAAGATAGACATCGAATCCGTTGGCAGTGAAGATATCGGCTGCCGTTTCAGCAAAATACCGGCTGTTGTTCCTGCAGTCGTACGCCACTGCCACCCTGATACCTCTTTCACCAAATTGCCTTAAAATGTAATTTGAGAGCCCCTGTGTAGCCATTCCAAGAGTGTAGATGTTCATCCTGTTGGTGCCGGCTCCCATAATACCACGAAGACCTCCCGTACCAAACTCAAGATCCTGGTAAAAAGCATCGATAAGTTTTTTTTCATCTTTTTCGAGCATTTCGCGCACCTCTTTACGCGTCTCTTCATTGAACTCATCTCCCAGCCATGTACGGGCTTTCTTTTTAATACTGCTTAGTGATAACATATAGGCTTCTTTTACATTAATTTGATACAATTTTTAAGACTTGATCTCCAGTGAGGGATCGCGATACCGTATGTTTCTTTTATCTTGCTTTTATCAAGGACGGAATAAAATGGTCTTCTTGCTGCCGTCGGGTATTCCTTGCTCAGTATTGGCAGCACTTTGCAGGAAAGACCGGCTTCCTTTACAATTTCTTCAGCAAAATCATACCAGCTGCATACTCCTTCGTTCGAGTAATGATATATCCCCGGGTTAAAAGCGATTTTGTTCCTGATTACAAGTGCGACGATTTCAATTATCGCTGAGGCCAGATCACCAGCGTAGGTAGGGGATCCGACCTGATCGAAGACCACATTTAGCGTGTCTCTTTCCTTAGCTTTTACAAGGATGGTTCTCACAAAATTGTTCCCGAACGACGAATAAAGCCATGATGTCCTGATCACCATGCTCCTGTTATACCGAAGCGCGGCCAGCTCTCCGGAATACTTTGATTTTCCGTAAGCTGAGACAGGATTGGCCGGAGAATTCTCATTATAGGGAATATTTGAATTGCCGTCAAAAACATAATCTGTTGAGACATGAATGAATTTGCACTCTGATCCGGTTATTGATTCGGCAATGTTCTTTACAGCCTCTGAATTGATCAGCATAGCTTTTGCAGGTTCGTTTTCGGCCTTGTCGACAAGGTTATATGCAGCACAGTTAATGATCCAGTCAGGCTCGTTTTTCTTAATGAATTCAGTGGTCTGCCCCCTGTTGGTGATATCGAGAGTGTCAATATCAGTAAATATGAAGTCATACCCAAGGTATTTTCTGGAGAGCTTGTTTATCTCGCTTCCAAGCTGCCCTTTGGCCCCGGTGATAAGTATTACTGCCACTACATTAATTATTAATCAGAAATTATTTTCAGCTTTGCTAAAAGTCGGATTCTTCATGTCTTTCTCACTGATTATCCTTGGAATATCCCCAAGTCTCCAGTCAATGTTTAGTTCGGGATCGCTCAGCAGTATCCCTCTCTCGGATGAACGATCATAAAAATCATCCACTTTATATTGTATCACAGTTTTATCGGCAAGTACGGAAAAACCGTGGGCAAACCCTCTCGGGACAAGAAGCTGAATCTTGTTCTCCGCATCCAGTTCAATTCCGAACCATTTTCCGTAGGTTGCTGAATCCTTACGGAGATCGAGCGCAACATCAAAAATCTTTCCTGCAACAACCCTTATCAGTTTAGCCTGATCGTGAGGTTTGAGCTGGTAATGAAGTCCGCGTATCACTCCCTTACCCGACATCGATTCGTTATCCTGCACGGGTGAGAACGAAATACCGGCTTCACGGAATTTCTTTATGCTGAAGCTTTCAAAAAAATAACCCCTGCTGTCAGCGTATACAGCAGGCTGAATTATCACCAATCCTTTAAATCCTGTCTCAATTATCTCCATAATTTTTTACCTGAATCCCTCAAATACGTTTATTTCTTCGGAAGCTATTCTCAGCAGGTACCTGCCGTACTGGCTGTTTTTTACCGGTTCTGCCAGCGCAATAAGCTGTTCTTTATTTATGAAACCCCGTTTATAGGCTATCTCTTCAACACACGATGCCTTTAATCCCTGTCGTTGTTCCAGTGTGGCTATGAAATTGGCAGCCTGTAAAAGGCTCTCATAGGTTCCTGTATCAAGCCATGCCATCCCGCGTCCCATAACCCTGACCTCCAGAGTGCCCTCTTCGAGGTAAAGCCTGTTAAGATCGGTGATCTCAAGCTCGCCTCTTTTTGATGGCTTTAACGTCCGGGCTTTTGTAACTACCGTGTTATCGTAGAAATACAAACCTGTGACTGCGTAATTAGACCTTGGTTTTTCAGGTTTTTCCTCTATTGATATCGCTTTCCTGTTTCTGTCAAATTCAACTACCCCATATCTTTCAGGATCAGTAACATAATAACCAAAGACGCAGGCACCATTCTTCAGTTCGGCGGTTTTGAGAAGGGTATCCCCGAAACCATGACCATAGAAGATATTATCTCCAAGTATCATGCAAACGGTGTCTGATCCTACAAAATCAGCTCCCAGTATGAAAGCCTGGGCAAGACCTTCAGGTCTCGGTTGTTCAACATAGCTGAATTTGAGTCCTATTGAATGGCCGTCTCCGAGAAGGGCACGAAAACCGGGAAGATCCCTTGGCGTTGAAATGACAAGAATGTCGCGGATCCCTGCCAGCATAAGTACCGACAAGGGGTAGTATATCATCGGTTTGTCATAAACCGGTAACATCTGTTTCGAAATGGCACTTGTTATCGGGTAAAGTCTTGTACCCGATCCGCCCGCCAGAATTATGCCTTTCATCTATTTTAAATTTAAGTTTGGTCAGTCAATTTAGTAAACTGTCTTGCAGGTCTTGCAGGTCTTGCAGGTCTTGCAGGTCTTGCAGGTCTTGCAGGTCTTGCAGGTCTTGCAGGACTTGCAGGACTTGCACGACTTGCAAGGCATACAGATCGAGCTACCTCCTCCCTATCCCGGAATAAACGAACCCCTGTCTTCGGATCTCTGCCGGATCATAAATATTTCTTCCGTCGAAGATCACTTTTCCCTTCATCAGATCAGCCATCCTGCCGAAATCAGGAAGATGGAATTCTGCCCATTCTGTCATTAGAACCATCGCATCAGCTCCCTTCAGTGCTTCATACTGATCAGCAGCATAGTATAACCTGTTGCCGAGCTTGTTCTTCGTTTCAGTTATTGCTGCCGGATCGTAGGCTCTTACAACAGCTCTTTCATCCAAAAGCTTTTCAATCAGATATATGGCCGGCGATTCACGAATGTCATCCGTCTTTGGCTTAAATGATAGTCCCCATATTCCAAATACCCTGTCTTTCAATTTATTATTGAAGAAGGAAGATATTTTTTTAAAGATCACATTTTTTTGAAACTCGTTGGCTTTCTCCACAGCCCTGATAACATTCAGTTCATAGCCATTATCCCGGGCAGTTTTGATTATTGCTTTAACATCTTTAGGGAAGCATGATCCGCCATATCCGGCGCCCGGATACAGGAATTTATTCCCTATTCTTGAATCGCTTCCGATACCTTTTCTGACCTGGTTTATGTCAGCGCCCAGCAGATCGCACAGGTTGGCGATCTCATTAATGAAACTGATACGTGTGGCCAGCATCGCATTGGCTGCATATTTCGTGATTTCGGCTGAAGCTATGTCCATGAAATAGATCGGGTGGTTATTGAGCACGAAGGTCATATAGAGCCTTTTCATAATTTCCCCGGTCTTTTCATTGTCGACCCCGATAACTATTCTTTCAGGCCTGAGAAAATCCTCCACAGCAGCACCCTCTTTTAGGAATTCCGGGTTCGATGCCATATCGAATGTCAGACTGCTTTTCCTGTTATAGAGTTCTTCGGTTATAACTTTTCTGACCTTTTCAGAAGTACCTACAGGTACAGTGCTTTTTATCACTATAACCATATAACCGGTCATTGATCTGCCTATTTCCCGGGCTGCTGAAAGAATATCTGTCAGGTCTGCGCTTCCGTCGCTTCCCGACGGAGTTCCGACAGCAAGAAACACAACTTCTGCATCCCTTATGCCTTCAGCGATGTCAGATGAGAAGCTTAGCCTTTTTTTCTCAGTGTTTTTCCTTATCATGACCTCAAGCCCGGGTTCATAGATAGGAGTGGCACCGTCCTTCAATTGCTGGATCTTTTTCCTGTCGTTGTCGATACATGTGACTGTTACGCCGCTCTCAGCAAAACATGTCCCTGTAACCAGTCCTACATATCCGGTTCCTATTACGGCTATCTTCATCTGTCAAGATTATTTCAGGTAATATTCAATGAATGCAAAGATAATAGTTCACCTGAGATTGCGAAACAGGCAAAGACATCTGAAAATCTTACAATTATTGTGGCAAATTTCAAATATATACCTATCTTTGCACACTATTTTTATCAAAATAATGTCTAACTTATTAATTATTAGAACTTTTAAATTCAAATTATGAGTGAAAGCAAGAAGAAAACGACCAAAAAAGAGGTCGTTGAGAAAAACACTGAAGACGTTGTCAAACCAGTAAGGAAAATTAAAGTAAAAGAAACAAAGGAAAAACTTATTGAGGAGGCATTGGAAGAGATTGAGATACCTGAGCAGGAGGTAACTGAAGTCAGAGCGAAAGCTCCTAAAAAGGTTGAAGATAAACCTGAAGTTAGTTTAGAAACTCCGGAATCCGTATCAGATTTCTCTGTAGAAACAGGTTCTGTTGAAGCGGATTCTGCAGAGAGCAAGCCGAAGAAAGTCAGAAGCGAAAAAACGGCTGACACCAGGCCGCAGATTAACGTCACAACTGCAAATGAAGATTTTGACTGGTCAGCTTTTGAAAGTGACGAATTGAAGAATTCCCCGAAACACAAGGAGTATGAAGCCATGTATGATGAAACACTGTCGACTGTAGCAGTTGATGAGGTGGTTCAGGGTACTGTAATTCAGATGACTTCGAGGGAAGTTGTTATCAATATCGGGTACAAATCGGAAGGTGTTGTGAGCCTTAATGAGTTCCGCTACAACCCGAATCTGAAGGTGGGCGATAAAGTTGAAGTCTATGTTGAAAGCCAGGAAGATAAAAAAGGTCAGCTTCTGCTGTCACATAAAAAGGCACGGGCAATAAATTCATGGGACCGTGTCAATGCTTCACTCGAAAAAGACGAAATAATTACAGGTTATATAAAATGCCGTACAAAAGGCGGTATGATCGTCGATGTATTCGGTATCGAGGCTTTCCTCCCCGGATCGCAGATCGATGTCAAACCAATACGCGACTACGATGTTTTTGTAGGTAAAACGATGGAATTCAAGGTTGTGAAGATAAACCAGGAATTCAAGAATGTCGTCGTGTCACATAAAGCGCTTATAGAGGCTGAACTTGAGCAGCAGAAGAAAGAGATAATTGCCAAACTTGAAAAAGGACAGGTTCTGGAAGGTACTGTCAAGAATATTACTTCATATGGAGTATTTATTGATCTTGGCGGTGTCGACGGACTTATTCATATAACAGATCTTTCATGGGGCAGGGTAAATCATCCTGAAGAGATAGTACAGCTTGATCAGAAACTGAATGTTGTTATCCTCGATTTTGATGATGATAAAAAGAGGATAGCTCTCGGACTGAAACAGCTTACACCTCATCCATGGGATTCAGTTGATCCCAACCTGAAGATCGGCGACAAGGTTAAAGGGAAAGTTGTTGTTATGGCCGATTACGGAGCATTTGTTGAGATAGCCCCGGGAGTGGAAGGTCTTATCCATGTGTCGGAAATGTCGTGGTCACAGCACCTGCGCAGCGCACAGGAATTCATGAAAGTCGGTGATGAAGTTGAAGCTGTTATACTTACTCTCGACAGAAGCGAAAGGAAAATGTCACTTGGTATCAAACAACTGAAACCCGATCCATGGCAGAATATCGAGGAAAAATATACTGTCGGTTCCAAACATAAAGCAAGGGTAAGGAACTTTACAAATTTCGGTGTATTCGTTGAGATAGAAGAAGGTGTCGACGGACTGATCCATATATCTGACCTTTCCTGGACAAAGAAGATCAAACATCCGGCAGAATTCACTTCGATCGATGCTGAAATTGAAGTAGTTGTCCTTGAAATAGATAAGGAAAACAGACGTCTCAGCCTTGGACATAAACAGCTTGAAGAAAACCCGTGGGATGTATTTGAGACTCTCTTCACTATCGATTCCATTCATGAAGGTACTGTAATGGAAGTTTTTGATAAAGGTGCCATTGTAGCTCTTCCTTACGGAGTTGAAGGATTTGCAACCCCGAAACACCTCGTCAAAGAGGATGGAACAGTTGCGAAAGTTGATGAAAAACTGATGTTCAAGGTCATCGAATTCAACAAATCAGCTAAGAAGATAATAATATCCCATAGCAGGATTTATGAGGACGAAAAGAAAGCTGTTGAAGCTCCGGTGAAGAAAGCAGAAGCTGAATCACCTAAGAGATCTTCAAGGAAATCAAAATCCAATATGGAAAAAACTACCCTCGGAGATATTACGCAGCTTGCGGCTTTGAAAGAAGAAATGGAAGAAAAAGAGAATAAAGCTACCAAGAAATAGAAATATTTACTAAATTGGGGCTATCAAAAAATAACAATAATTATGGATTTCAATATTGAAAGCCGGAATAACAGCACGGTAATTCAGATCCAGGCTGAGAAGCTTGATACCCATATTGCTCCAGCTCTTAAATCTGAACTTGTGCTGGTTTCAGGAAAGGGTGAGAAGAATATCATCCTCAATCTTGAGAAATGTCAATACTGCGATTCATCAGGTCTGAGCGCCATACTTGTGGCTAACAGACTATGCAAGAACGCCGGTGGTACGTTTGTTCTTTGCGGATTAAATGAAGCCGTTGAACGTTTAATAACTATCTCTCAGCTTGATACTGTACTGACAATTACAGGATCAGTTGCAGATGCTGAAAAAATGATTTCCTGAGTTTTCAGCAATGCAGGATGCCGATGAAGTTAACCATACTTGGCAGTAGTTCTGCATTGCCAACATCAGAAAGATATCCTTCCGCTCATGTGCTTAATGCTCATGAGCGGATTTTTTTGATAGACTGCGGTGAAGGCACCCAGATGCAGCTCAGAAAATGCAGGATAAGGTTTGGAAAAATAAACCATATATTCATAAGTCACCTGCACGGCGACCATGTATTCGGATTATATGGCCTACTTTCAACATTCAGCCTTATGGGAAGAACTACCCCCGTTCATATCTATGCCCCTGAAAATTATGATGCTCTTCTGGCGTCGCATCTGAAAGATTTTGATATTCATTTGAATTTTGAGATTGACTTCATCCCCCTCAGGGGTAAGGATCCTGTTATAATACTTGACGATAAATATCTCACGGTAACCTCTTTCCCCTTGAAACACAGGATCCCGGCTTTTGGATTCCTCTTCAGGGAAAAGCCCTATGACCGTAATATTATCAAGGAAATGATCAGCAAATATGAGATAACGGCAGTAAGGATCAGGGCAATTAAAAAAGGTGAGGATTTTATAGCAAAAAACGGTGAAGTCATAAAAAATGAGGACCTTACAATACCTGGCCCGGTTTCACTGTCGTACGCCTATTGCAGCGATACAAAGTTTTTCAAACGCCTTCCCGGGTTCGTAAAAGGTGTCGACCTTCTGTACCATGAGGCAACTTTTGACAGGAGCCTTACCGAACTGGCTGAATTAACCGGACATTCAACAACAACTGATGCTGCCAGGACAGCAGCAGAAGCGGGAGCAGGGACTCTTATTATAGGCCATTTCTCGGGAAGATATAAAGACATATCCGTCCTGGTTGATGAGGCAAGATCGGTTTTCCCGAGGACACTGGCTGCATTGGACGGCAAGACATACGAGGTGCAGCATATTAACGATCTGTAATGAAAGATTATCTATATTTGGCTTTTTCGATAATTAACAAAAAGTGAACGAAAAGATACTTATACTCGATTTCGGTTCTCAATATACGCAGCTCATTGCCAGAAGGGTAAGGGAGATAAACGTATATTGCGAGATTTATCCCTTCAATCATTTTCCGGCACCTGATAAAAGTGTAAAGGGTGTAATTCTTTCCGGCAGCCCTTCCTCCGTACATGATAAAAATGCACCAAAACCCGACCTGAAGGGAATAAAAGGATCTATCCCTCTGCTGGGGATATGTTACGGAGCCCAGTACCTTGTTCATTTTTTCGGCGGAGAAGTCTCACGGTCCTCTGCAAGGGAATACGGAAGAGCGAACCTCCTCTATACCGACCCTGAAGATCAACTTTTTAAAGATATACCAACGGGATCCCAGGTGTGGATGTCGCACGGAGATACAATTGCCCGGCTTCCTGAAAACTATAAAATAACCGGTTCAACCTCTGGTGTGAGGGCAGGAGCTTACAGGATAAACGGAGAGCTAACCTGGGGAATTCAGTTCCATCCTGAGGTGTATCATACCTCTGACGGTAAAAAGATCCTTGAGAATTTTGTTGTGGATATCTGCGGATGCAACCGCAGCTGGACACCCGATTCTTTTATCGGATCGTCGGTCGCCTTTCTGAGAGAGCAAATTGGTGATGACAAGGTGATACTTGGACTTTCAGGAGGTGTCGATTCAACAGTTGCAGCTGCTCTGCTGAATAAAGCCTCAGGCAGAAACCTTACATGTATTTTCGTCGATAACGGACTACTGAGAAAAAATGAATTTGGGAAAGTGATGGATTCTTACCTTGGATTAGGACTAAATGTCGTTGGGGTTGATGCTGCTGACAAGTTCCTTGATGCCCTTGAAGGTATAAGCGATCCTGAGGAGAAAAGAAAAACTATTGGAAGAGTATTCATTGAAGTTTTTGAAGAAGAGGCACGTAAAGTGAAAGATGTGAAATGGCTGGCACAAGGCACTATCTATCCTGATGTGATTGAATCCGTTTCTGTTAAAGGGCCATCAGCAACAATAAAATCCCATCACAATGTGGGTGGGTTGCCTGAGCGTATGCACCTTAAAGTGATTGAACCCTTGCGGTTGTTATTCAAGGACGAAGTCAGGAGAGTCGGGTATTCACTGGGTCTTCCGGATACTATCCTGAAGAGACACCCTTTCCCGGGGCCTGGTCTGGCAATCCGCATACTCGGAAAAATAACAAGACAGAACATCGAGACACTGAAGGAAGCTGATGAAATTTTTATTGAAGGCCTTCGCAAACATGATCTTTATGACAGCATCTGGCAGGCAGGTGTAATACTTCTTCCGGTTCAATCAGTGGGAGTGATGGGCGATGAAAGAACCTACGAAAATACCGTGGTTCTGAGAGCAGTCAATTCAACTGACGGGATGACTGCTGACTGGTCGTATCTGCCCCATGAATTTCTTAGAACAATTTCAAATGAGATAATCAACCGGGTGAAAGGCATAAACAGGGTAGTCTATGACATAAGCTCAAAACCACCGGCTACAATTGAATGGGAATAGAACCTTAGGGCACGAAAATTGTTGTAACAGGTATATAATAAGTTATTTGACTATCGGTAATATTACATAATGAATTACAAAACGCTTGAAAATCAATACATCTACCCCAACCCCAACCTTGCTCCGCCGAAGCGGCTACGCGAAGGCGAGGGGGGAGTAAGTTGATTTTGACTTCGTCGAGCTCTCCCGACAAGTCGGGATCGGTTCTTCGCTCCCCTTGGGGCCGGGGTAAACGAAGAAAATCAAGGCCATTTAACAATGAACAATACATAGAAAGAGAGGAAACATAATCATGATAATCAGGAAAATTCTGGCAGTCGCTTTTATATTGATATTCTTGTCAGGAAGTCAATATGTATCAGGGCAGACTTTGACGAATGAAACGATTAAGTTTGGCAGGACGCTTAATCTGATCGAAGATTTTTACGTCGATTCGACAAACCTGAGCAAAATAACTGAGAAGGTTATAATTGATATGCTTAGAGATCTGGATCCTCATTCTACATATATATCTGCCGAAGAAGTTAAGGAAGCTAACCAGCCGCTTCTTGGTAATTTTGAGGGAATAGGTATTTCCTTCAATTTACTCCGCGATACTATAATCGTTATTGAACCAATACCGGGCGGGCCGTCTGAGAAAGTGGGCCTTCTTCCAGGAGACAGGATAGTCACTATAAACGGCGAAAAAGTCTCAGGTATCAGGATAACGACAACCGGTGTCAGAAACAGACTTATGGGACCTAAGGGAACAGTCGTCAATATTGGTGTCTTCAGAAAAGGTGTCAGAAATATTCTAGATTACACTATTGTACGCGATAAAATACCCATTAACAGCCTTGATGCAGCTTATATGCTTGATAAGGAAACGGGTTATGTGAAGCTAAACAAGTTTGCCGCAACGACCGACAAGGAATTCAGGGATGCAGTTGCTCAGCTGAAGCAGAAGAATATGAAAAACCTGGTGATTGATCTGAGAAACAACGGGGGCGGTTATATGGCAGCTGCGACAGACCTGGCTAATCATTTCTTCAGGGATAAGAACCTGCTTGTTTATCTCATCGGACGAAAATACCCGAGAAAAGATTACAAGTCTGCAGGATCAGGCGATCTCTCATCAGCGAGAGTTGTGGTCCTTACCGATGAAGGTTCAGCTTCAGCCACCGAGATATTTGCCGGCGCAATACAGGATTGGGACAGGGGTGTAATAATAGGCCGGCGCACTTTTGGCAAAGGACTTGTACAGAACCCGTTCTATCTGACTGACGGTTCAATGATCCGCCTGACAATCGCAAGATATTACACTCCTACAGGCAGATCAATACAGTCTCCTTATAATGAAGGTTATGATAAGTATATGAGTGCCTTTTACAAAAGATACTCCGACGGGGAAATGATTTCTGCCGATAGCATCCATATGCCTGATTCACTGAAATTCAGGACTCTCGTTAACGGCAGAACAGTATACGGCGGAGGAGGGATCATGCCTGATGTGTTTATGGCTGCCGATACAGCAAATTATTCAGATTATTACAGGTCACTTGTAAGGAGAGATGTTTTCCGTTCATTTGTTCTTGAATATACCGACAGGAACAGAGCAAAAATAACTTCCCGTTATACCTCTTTCGATGAATTCAAGGAAGGTTTTCAATTCACTTCCGCAGAAGTGAACGAATTCATAAAAAAAGGAGAGGAGATGGGTGTAAAATATGTTGAAAATCAATTCAACAGATCAAAAGAAGAGATGCTGCTTATATTGAAGGCATTGGTTGCAAGCAATATATGGCAGGTTAACGAGTATTACCGGATAATTAACGAAAAAGATCCTGTCATAGATAAAGCCCTTGAGGTTATCTCAGATGCAGGAACCTATAACCGTATTCTGCGGAATAGATCTGGTGAACTTGCGGAAGGGACTCTTTAACTATTAATTAACCCTGTACCCCGTAAAATAGTATTCATATTTGACAGATGGCTGTTGGCTGTTAGTCTCATCATATGATAATATCATCACATCACCATCTATTGTTAATTCAGCCTGCAGATCTTCTTCAAAAAGATTACTGATAACAAGTGTTGCATTGGCCAGAGCCCAGTTAAAAACATGATTGCTGGTGTATATTCATAATATATTCCCGTGCCGCCGGAAACAAACTGGAAAACCATCTCATCGGCTTCCAGATATTCAGTATGAGATTCCTTTTTAATGCCGTTTTCATAAACAACAACCGTCCTGTCCTGTATTTCCCAGGTGCCGATTATAGCCTCAGCCAGAGGCTTATCTTTTTCACACGAAGTGAAAGTCAGAAGGATAAGAGAAAGGAAAACAACCGGGTAAAGATTCAGCTTCTTCATTATATTAAAAATTAATTTATTACACTACCTGTTTTAAAACGCTAAAAATAGCAACATGTTTTATTTTCTCATAGAGGATCAGGCAAAAAAACAGTTTATCAGCTCAAATAATTAACTTTGACAGTCATGGGTACAATTAAATTTGTGGCAAAGACCCTTTATGGTCTTGAGAATGTCCTTGCTGCTGAACTCAGAGAGCTGGGTGCTTCAGATGTAGAGCCGGCAAACCGTGCAGTAATGTTCACTGGCAACAAAGAGCTTCTATACAGGGCTAACTATTGTTTACGCACGGCTCTCTCTGTACTGATGCCTGTGGCAGGATTCAATATATCCTCCAGGGAGGATCTCTACAGAAGATCATATGAGGTAAACTGGTCAGAAGTGATTGATGCTGAAATGACTTTTTCAATAGCACCCGTGGTCAACTCAAAAATATTCAGCCATAATGCCTATCCCGGACTGGTAGTAAAGGATGCAATTGCAGATCATTTAAGGAACAGAACAGGCAGAAGACCAAATGTGGATACGGGTAATCCTGACCTGCTGATTAATGTGCATATAAGCGGGAACAGGGTTTCACTGTCGCTTGACTCATCAGTGATCCCTCTGTACAAGCGCGGGTACAGAGTTGAGCAGGGGAAAGCTCCTCTCAATGAAGTTCTTGCAGCAGGCATACTTATGCTCTCCGGCTGGGATGTCTCCACTCCACTTCTTGATCCTATGTGTGGCTCCGGAACCATACCAATTGAAGCCGGACTGATGGCAAACAATGTACCTCCGGGGATCTTCAGAAGCTTTTTCGGATTCACCAGATGGAAAGACTTTGATGAGAAGCTTTTCAATAAAGTAAGGAAGGAATACGATGGAAAGATACTTAGATCACAATCAAGGATTGCAGGATCGGATATCTCAGGGGAAGCAATAAAGCAGGCTGTAATAAATGCAGAAAAGGCAGGACTGAAGGGTGTGATCTCTTTTGAAGTGGCTGATTTTAAGTACTTAAAGCCTTTGGATAATGAAGGTTTCCTGGTATTTAATCCTCCTTACGGACAGAGGCTGGAGGTCGAAGAACTGACGGACCTGTACAAGAGTATCGGATCGACGCTCAAACATAATTTCCATGGACATAAAGCATGGATAATAACTTCAGGTAAAGAATACCTTAACGGAATTGGGCTTAAAGCCAGCCTGAAATATAAACTTTTCAACGGTTCAATTGAATGTATATTAGCAGGATATGAGATGTTTCAGGGTTCACGAAAGGACAATGTCGCCTGACATCTTTCTGAAAATGCCGTTCATCATCATAATTTAGCTGATTTATCAAAAAATGGCGCAATTTTCCAAGAACCGGTATGTGGAAAAGTTAAAATTTGCTAACTTCATATTTTTATTATATTTGTTATCGTAAAAAATTCCATATCCAACTGGAAGCTTAAATGGGCTTTAATATAGAGAGTTATTTACCGGACCAGTTAAAGAATAACATTATTCTTTTTTATAAAGGTAATGTTGATTCTGATGTTATCAATCATATACTTGATACGGTTGAGGATAAGATGATTCAGGTAAATGACCAGTCAAGACTCAGGAAAAAAGTCTATAACGTATTGGTCGAAAGCCTTCAGAACCTTTACCACCATGTTGACAAGGTACCTGATGATTTTGAGGATCAGACTTCTGAAAAATTCGGAATGCTTATAGTTCAGAAGGTCGACAGGGGTTATAAGATTATCACAGGGAACTTTGTTAAGGCCGATAATGTTGAAAGACTTGAGGAAAAGATCAAAAAGATCAATCGTTCAAGCCATGAAGAGATAAAAGAACTTTATAAGTTCATTCTCAATCACCAGAGGATCTCTGCCAAGGGAGGAGGGGGACTCGGGCTTGTGGATATAGCAAGAAAAACAGGTAACAAACTCGAATATACATTTAAAGAATATAACGATAAATATTCATTTTTCTATCTGGATATTTTAGTAAATGAGGACAATTAATTAAAGATAAATCAGATAAACCAAAAAAACTTTATAAGATGGAACCGATCATCATTGAAGGAACACCAAAAACCCCGACTGTCAGATTTGATGCTGCAGAAGGTATATTTGAAATCAAGGGACGTTCAATCCCGGAAAACTCAGTAGAGTTTTACAAACCTATCGTTGACTGGCTGGACGGTTATAAAGAAACACCTCTTAACAAAACTGTCGTAAATATAAGGCTTGAATATTTCAACACAAGCTCCTCAAAATGCATTCTGGATGTATTCAAGAAGCTTGAAGCTATCCATAAGGCAAAGAATGAAGTCGAGGTCAACTGGTATTATGAGGAAGATGATGAAGATATGCTGGAAGCCGGTGAAGATTATGAATCCATTATCAGGGTTCCCTTTAAAATGATAGAGATCGTTGAATAAACTAGTCTCCTGGCAATTTTCTGATCGGTAATCCAGTAACTAAAAAGGAGGGTGTCTCACAAAGACACCCTTAGTTTTTTCTACTCGCTTAACCTCGATTTCTTCCCGAAGGCGGTCTCTCCGGAATCAAGCACTTTCTTGAGAAGCCTGAAATAAAGAATAAAATAAAACATCAATGACATGAACCACAATACTATTATATTAACTACATATGTGTCCATCTGCCTTCCGAACAACCATTTCACCGGAGAGTAGAAGTGAGCTTTTATGAAGGGGTATTTGGGATCCATGTATATGGGATCAAGTTTCTGAACCAGCTCTCCTTTGAATTCGATTATCTTTTCTGTCTCATTTTTGTTTGTAACAAACTCCTCAAGTGATTCATTGGCATAATCATCACGTAGCTTCAGAAACGCCTTGTTATCCGTCTCCTGGAGCTTTGTCAGTAACGCATCTTTCTTGTTTTTGGCATTATTTGAATAGGCAACAAAATATTTCCGTTCAACCTCAAGCCGGGCAAGTGCTTCCGTAATTATTTCAGGAGTCACCTGTTCAGGAGTAAGCAGCTCATATTTATCAAATTTCAGTGAAGGATAGTTAATAGCATCCTTCCGGAATTCGTTATATACTACCCTTAGCTTGTTATCGAAATCCTTACTTCTTGTATTATTGTTAAGATCAGTCTGGATTTCTTCCAGGTTACCCTTAACCTCTATATACCAGTAGTCTTTCTTATATTTTGCAAGACTCATTGCCTTATCATAAACATAGAACTGCCGCTCATACTTGTTATCTTTGAATTGTTTCACGGACAGTGCTTCATAGCCCCATCTGGCTGATAATAGCTCACCATATACCGGTATAGATACAGGTGATGAAAGATTTGGATTGAGTTTTTCGAATTTTACCATTATACCACTTAGAATAATCTGCGGGATAACAAGGAATGGTATCAGGATATATATTGTTACAACAGCTTTAAAGCTGTCGGAGATTATTAGTCCCATCAGGTTGGCACCTGCCCAGCAGGAAAACAGTACAAGCCAGTACTGAAAGAACATCCCTTTTATACCTATTATCGTATTACCTATCAATACAAAGGTGAGTGCCTGGATAGCTGAGATACCAAGCTGAACGAAGACTTTTGATACAAGGTAACTGTTCCAGCTCAGGTTCAGGAAGGCCTCCCTTTTAAGTATTTTCCTGTCTTTAATGATCTCTTCAGCACTGACAGTAAGCCCCATGAATATTGCTATGATCACAGACATGAAAATATAAACCGGAAGATTACTGTTCTCATAGAGGGTGTATTTTGGAGCGGAGACGCTTTCATCGAAATACCGGATAAGAAAGGAAAGCGCTGCCGCCAGGATGGGTGCTTCAAGAAGTGTAATAAGAAGATATTGCACGTCAGACAGTTTGGAGAGGAGATCGCGTTTGATGAAAATGATAAGCTGCCTGAGCATCCCCGGAGACCTGAAATTGATCTCAGGCAAAGCTCCTCCTGGTTCAATATAGTCTTCTTTCTTTTCAGCTTTGTAATGATTACTCCAGTCAGCCGGAGATATTCTCCTTGTATCGGTAGGTTTTCCGCTTTCAGTAAAGACACGTGTCTCTACAATATTAAATATCTGTTCAGGATTAACGTTACCGCAGACATAACATTCACTTTCGTTATAATTAGCCTGTTCAATCTTTCTCTTGAAATATTCAATCGATTCAATAGGATTTCCGTTGTATATCAGGTAACCGCCCGTGTCAAGTATTATAAGCTTATCAAACATCTTGAAGATGTCAGAAGAAGGCTGATGTATCACTATAAAAAGAAGCTTACCTTTACGCGTAAGATCCTTTAAAAGGTCGAGAATATTTTCAGAGTCACGCGATGAAAGCCCTGAAGTAGGTTCATCAAGGAACATTATAGCCGGTTCACGGATCAGTTCCAGTGAAATATTAAGCCTTTTTCTCTGGCCGCCGCTGATAGCCTTGTTAAGGGGTGTCCCGACTTTCATATCGCGGATCTCATACAAACCCAGGTTTTTCAGTACGTTATCAACCTTATTGATTATTTCCCTGTCCGAGATATTCCCGAAACAGAGCTTGGCGTTGTAATAGAGATTTTCAAATACAGTCAGCTCTTCGATAAGAAGGTCATCCTGTGAGACATACCCTATAAGACCTTTGATTTTTTCCTTTTCCTTATGGATGCTTATGCCGTTTATGAGAACTTCCCCATCGTTGGGAGGATTAATACCGTTGAGGACACTCAGCAGGGTAGACTTACCGGCACCGCTTGCGCCCATTATCCCAACCATCCTTCCGGATTCTTCCCTGAAGCTCATATGGTGGATGCCTACCTGTCCCGTTTTGAAACGATACTCAATATTGTTAACCTCATATACCACCCTTGATGATTCAAATTCCTCCTTTAGGAATTGCATTGTCACATCCCAGTAATATATTGGTTTGATCTTATATCCCTTTACCGATGATCCTGAACTTAGAGGATAGACCTTATCTTCCTGCAGTAGTTGTCCATTCATTGAGAGTTCACCGGAACCCGTATATCTCAGGAAGTAAAGTTTTACTGAGGGAACGAATAGAATCCATATCTGCCCTCTCAGCAGCTCTTTCCAGATATGTTTTGCCTCTTTAAGATCACTTTCCTGGTTACCGTTTATCAGAAGAAAATTCTCGGAATCGGGGAAGTTATGGAATGAATTAAGGACAAACTGCTCGATGTATCCGTATTCTTCACTTGTTATGTTGAGGCCTTCAGCAAGTGTGCTTATAAAACCCAGTTCAAGAGGACTCACTTCAGGATTGCCTGATTTGCAGAATTCAAGGGCCTGTATCACAACAACGATCCTTTGCTCCTGGTCAAGCTGTCCCTGTTCGTTAATCTCCTTGCAAAGTTTCCGGATCCTTATGGCTATTGCCCCCTCACGTCGCTCAGCACTGCTCTTCTCGAGCTTTTTCCTGGCTTCATCATAGGCAGCATCATATTTTGCGAGATACACCTTCACAAGTTCCTCATTGAGAAGTCTTCTAAGGAAAGCCTCAACAACCCCTCTTCTCTCATGATCGTCAGCAAGAGGTTTTGCAATGATCGCAAACAGCTGCATCAGTGTTTCCAGGATCCTTTCACTCATTGGTGTTGCCTATTAATTCCGAGCTGAAGTTATAAAATTTAATAATCGCACAAACATTAAACAGGCTTTACATTCAGCCTGTAGAACTATTTTTCTTTCTTTTTTTCTTTTTCTTTTCAACTGAAAAACCAAATTTTCCGATCAGTTTTCCGGTTTCATAATATTTTCCGTGAACATAGCACAAAGGTTCTGCATCGTGTAGTCTGAATACTCCGGTCTCCTCATTGTAGTATCTCGTATCGGCATGAACAGCTACTACCTCTGATATGAACATGTGATGTGAACCCAGTTCCTTTACTTCCCTGACAACACACTCAATGTTCACCGGAGACTCTTTAATGAGCGGAGCTTTTATTTTGGTGGCGGTTTCCGGCGTTAATCCCATTTCCTTGAATTTGCTATGCTTGCTGCCTGATCTCACACCGCACCAGTCGGCAGCATGAGCAAGCGGTTTTGTGGTAAGATTAATGACAAATTCCCCTGTTTTACGTATAATATTATATGAGTGCCTCTCAGGCCGGATTGAAATGTAACACATGGCCGGATCGGTACATATAGTGCCTGTCCATGAAACAGTTATTATATTGTATTCAGAAGGATCTGTTCCGCAGCTGACCATTACAGCAGGCAGAGGGTAGATCATAGTACCTGGTTTCCACAGTAGTTTTGACATTAGCAATGATTGTTTCAGACTGTCTCAAAGATAACATTATATTAATTGACTTCCTATTTGACAGTTTGACATTAAAGCATCAGATAATCATGTCAATTCGTCTATTTTCCTCCAATGGCAGATAATTTGATCGGTTTTCTCAAAACAATCAGCAATGAATCTGAATAATTTCACACTTAAGGCGCAGGAATCTGTTCAGCAGGCATTTAATATAGCCTCGGCAGCAGGACAACAGGCTGTTGAATGTGCACATCTCCTGAAGGGAATAATGACCGAAGCGGAAAGCGTCACTGAATTCCTTTTTGGTAAGCTGGGAGTCTCCTCGGCACAGTTATCACGTGATCTTGATAAACTAATTGATACCTACCCCAGGGTGTCTGGTGCTGAAGCATACATCTCCGGTTCCTTATCAGAAGCTTTCCGGAAAGCAAACAGTTTTGCAGCAGAAATGAAGGATAAATTTGTCACTGCAGAGCACCTGATGATGGGTATCCTGGATACAAGCGACAAAGCTTCCCAGCTGCTTAAGGACAAGGGAGTCACTCTTAAGGCGTTAAAGGCAGCTGTTAAGGAATTGCGCAAAGGCGCCACGGTTGACAGTCAGACATCTGACGATACCTTCAACTCCCTGAACAGGTACGCGATCAACCTTAATGAAAGAGCAAGATCAGGCAAACTCGATCCCGTTATAGGCCGAGATGACGAGATAAGAAGAATACTTCAGATTCTTGAGCGCCGCACCAAAAACAATCCCCTGATGATCGGTGAACCAGGTGTCGGAAAGACAGCTATTGCAGAAGGTATAGCTCACAGGATAATAAGGGGTGATGTACCGGAGGATCTCAAATCAAAAGTGATCTACTCACTCGATATGGGAGCCCTGATAGCAGGCGCAAAGTACAAGGGAGAGTTTGAGGAGAGACTGAAATCGGTTGTAAATGAAGTGATCGGTGCCAACGGTGAGATAGTATTGTTCATAGATGAGATTCATACCCTTGTGGGCGCCGGGAAATCGGAAGGGGCAATGGATGCAGCAAATATTCTGAAACCGGCACTGGCACGGGGTGAACTCAGAGCTATTGGTGCAACCACCCTGAATGAATATCAGAAATATTTTGAGAAAGACAAAGCCCTTGAGAGAAGATTCCAGGTGGTAATGGTCGATGAACCTGACCGCGACGATACTGTGTCAATACTCAGAGGCATAAGAGAGAAATATGAGGCACACCATAAAGTGATAATCAGGGATGAAGCTATAATTGCGGCAGTGGATCTTTCTACCCGTTATATAACCGACAGGTTCCTCCCCGATAAAGCTATCGATCTGATCGATGAGGCGGCCGCAAGACTTAGGCTGGAAATGAATTCAGTCCCTGAAGATATCGATGAGGTGGAACGTTCCATAACCAGGCTGGAGATAGAGAAAGAAGCGGTACGTCGTGATGGTGACAGAGAGAAAGAAGAAAATATAGCCAGGGAGCTTAGCGAGATGCAGTCTAAACGGGCCGAACTGAAGGCAGCGTGGGCTTCTGAAAAGGATATGATAGGGAAAGTGCAGTCAAAAAAAGAAGAGGTTGATGCCCTCCGCTTCGAAGCTGAACAGGCTGAACGTGCAGGTGATTATGGCAAAGTGGCCGAAATAAGATATGGCAAAATAATCCAGATAGAAAAAGAAATCGCTGATCTGAAGGAAAAAATTGAAAAGAAACGGAGCAAGGGGGCGCTCATTCGTGAGGAGGTCAGATCGGAAGATATTGCCGAAATAGTATCAAAATGGACAGGGATCCCAGTCTCCAGGATGATGGAAAGTGAGAAGGAAAAGCTTTTGCGGCTTGAAGATGAGCTCCATAAGAGGGTAGTTGGACAGGATGAGGCTATAAGGGCAGTATCTGATGCTGTAAGACGTTCAAGAGCCGGGCTGCAGGACCAGAAGAGACCTGTCGGATCGTTCATATTCATCGGAACGACCGGTGTTGGCAAGACCGAACTGGCACGTGCTCTTGCAGAATTCCTGTTCAATGATGAGAACCTGATGACAAGAATAGATATGTCGGAATACCAGGAACGCCATTCGGTGTCAAGGCTTATCGGAGCTCCTCCAGGATATATAGGTTATGAGGAAGGAGGACAACTGACAGAAGCGGTGCGACATAAACCATATTCAGTGGTCCTGCTCGATGAGATAGAAAAGGCGCATCCCGATCTTTTCAACCTGCTTCTGCAGGTTCTTGATGAAGGAAGACTGACTGATAACAAAGGACGTACTGTGAATTTCAGGAATGTCATAATTATAATGACATCTAATCTTGGCTCCGAAATGATCAGAGACAGAATGGAAGAATGGGATAACAAGATGTCGGAGGAAGAGCATGAGAAACTGAGAAGAGAGATCTTCAACCTGCTCAGGAAATCGCTCAGACCCGAGTTCCTGAACAGGGTTGACGAAATAGTAATGTTCAGGCCCCTGGCCTTCGATCAGATCAGGGAGATCGTTGAAATTCAGATCAGAATGGTCAATAAGATACTTCAGGCTAACAACATTGAGATGAAGGTAACTGACGAAGCAATAAACTGGCTCGCGGAAAAAGGCTTTGATCCCCAGTCAGGCGCCAGGCCTGTGAAGCGTCTGATCCAGAAGGATATAGTTAACGAATTATCGAAAGAAATAATTGCCGGAAGGATACATAAGGATTCGGTTGTCACGATATCGGTAAAGGGAGGCAGGCTGGTTTTTAAGCAATAGGTAGCAATGGTGCAGGGTGCATGGTCCAAGGTACACGGTTTTCAATTCCCCCTTCGAAGGGGGTTAGGGGGATGTTTTTTCAGGGTACAGGATCTCTAATTCTCCCTTTGAAGGTTGGAGCGAAGCGGAAATCCCCTACTTCATTGCCCGCATACACTCTTCCAGGTTTTCATAGATATCAAATACCGTATTGAGATGAAGTGTCCGGAATATATCAATCAGGGCTGGTTCGTTGTTTACAAATTTGAGAGTGCCGTAGTTATTCCTGGCAGTCCTCATGATCGAAAGGAAACTCCCAAACCCTGTACTATCGATATATTTTACTCCGCTAAGGTTAATTATCACTTTAGAGTTGGCTATCTCAAAGATCTTACTTATCTCCTCCCTTATTTCATCAGTGACAAGAGCGTTTATTGTGTCGGTAGTGAATGAAACAATATCAACTTTCTCTCTCTTCTCAACATTGATCATTCATTTCTGCTTTAGTCTGTTAGAGATCAGATCATCAAGTTCCTTGACGGCCTCTGAGGTGTCTTTCTCAAATTTGCCTATGTAGTATTCGTATTTTTCCGCTCCTTTCCCTTCTTTTGCCTCAAGCTCAAAGGATTTTAGCATTGCAGCAAGATCATCCATCCCCATGATTGCAACAGACGACTTTGCTTTATGTGCAAGCAGGCCAAGAGAGTAATAATTCTTTTCGGAGTGAAGTTTTTTCATTTCCTGAAGTATCTCCGGCACCTGTTCCTTGAAAATACCAATGATTTCTGACATTATGCTATAATCATCTCCGGATACTGAATCAAGGTAGTCAGTATTGATTAGCTTATAATCCATATCTCAGGTAATTATTGATCGGGTTTAAAGTCTGCAAAGAGTGAAACAAATATAAAATATTTTTAGTCTGAAATAGTCATTTGTCATGCTTATATAGAAGGTTTTTTTAAAAAAGGAAATTAGTGCTAATTTTATGGACATAAAAACTCCATTTTATGAAAGCTATTTCAGGCTTTATTATTCCGGTAATTTTTGCATTCTCGCTGCAGGCAGGCGCCCAGACAGATGTAAAAATAGGAAAGAAGGAATTCATGAAAGAGAAAACAGGTTTCAATGAGGCCTGGAAACATATCATCGACGGTGATGCCTTTTTCCGCCTGAAAGGGATATGGTATGGCTATGCCTACGAAGAATATCTTCAGGCAGGAGTATATAATGGTCTTAACCCGGAATTGAATTATAAAACAGGTGTTGCAGCGCTGATGTCGGATCACAAGGAGAAAGCATCTGATTATTTCTTTAAAGCATACGAATTAAAAAATAATGTTACAGATGATATTCTCCTTATGATGGGAAGAGCCCTTCAATATACAGGACGGTATCAGGAAGCTCTTGATAAACTGAACTCCTGGCTCATTTCTTCTAAAGAAAAAGACGAGAAAAAAATATCAGAAGCGAATAAATATATCGCCGAATGCAATTCAGCCCTGCTGCTGGCGGGTGATACACTAAAGGCTCAGATAGGAAACCCCGGCTCTGTAATAAACTCAAATGCTGACGAGTACGCTCAGGTTATTTCTGCTGACGGTGCATCAATGTATTTTGCCTCCCGCCGCGCAAAGTCAGGCTCAAGCAAGACATATAAGGACACGAAATATGATGAGAATATATTTTTATCAACAAGATATGAAGATAAATGGGGACAGGCAGCACTGGCTTCGAAGGAGCTGAGCACAAATTACTGCGAAGCCCCGCTATACCTCAATGCAGCCGGTGATGAGCTTTACCTGTACGTGGGTTATGAGAATGGAGGGGATATTATGGTTTCACGGTTGAAAAATGGGGTCTGGAAAAAACCTGATCGTATACCTTATAAAATAAACTCTTCCGGGACTGAAACCTCATTTACTGTTTCTCCTGATAATGATGAAGTATGGTTCGTTACAGACAAGAAAAAAGACAGCAAGGGAGGGAAAGATATATATTTCATAAAGAAGATGGGGGAAAAGAAATGGTCCGGTCCTCAAAATGCCGGGAACGCCATAAATAGTGAATATGATGAGGAATCATTAAGGTTCTCGGGAGACGGCGATACACTATGGTTCAGTTCAAAGGGTAGAAATTCAATTGGAGGATATGATGTTTTTTACAGTGTGAAGGATGAAAATGGTGTCTGGAAAGAAGCCGTTAATTATGGGAATCTTTTAAATACACCTTGCGATGAGTTGTTTTACACTCCACCGAGAGGCAGGTACGGAACATTCTATTTTTCATCCAATCGTTCCGGCACTCTCGGAGGACTGGATATTTTTGAAGGGAGAATAATTCCGCCTCCTCCGGAACCGGAACCAATACCTCTGCCTGAACCTGTTCCTCCGGCAAAACCTGATACAGTTGTGATCCGGGATACCGTTTTTATTGTAAGGGAAGTAGCACCGGCACCTCCCCAGCCTGTGCAGATCCCCGAACCACCGGAAAAACCTGTTATTTTCCTTACCGGAAGAATCTCCGATACAGAGTCAGGTGAACCCGTAATGGCTAAAATCGATGTGATAGATCTTACTACTGATGCTGTTATTTCAACAACAGCCAGTTCCGATGTTGACGGTACCTACAGGGTGAGGCTACCTGAAAAGAGATCATACATGGTAGATATACGGGGCAGCGGATTCCTGTCAGATATGAGGCGGATCAATATTCCGGAAAATTACTCAGGAGATGTCTTTAAGCTTGACGTCCAGCTTGCCAAAATCAAAGTGGGCAAGAAAGTTATTCTGAACAACATCCTCTTTGAGACAGGCAAGTCCGTGCTTACACCAAGCTCCTCTGCAGAGCTTGACAGGCTTGTTGGTATACTTCAGGAGAATGCGAATATGCGGATTGAGATTTCCGGCCATACCGACAATACCGGAAGTGAATCATTGAATTTCAGGCTCTCCGAAGCCAGGGCTAAGGCTGTAGTGGATTACCTTGTGAAGAAAGGGATCGTCCAGAGCCGGCTTGAATTCAAAGGATACGGACCACAGCAACCTATTGCTGACAATGCAACGGCTGCCGGAAGGTTACAGAACAGAAGGGTCGAATTCAAGATACTTGAGTTCTGATGGACCACAGATCAGCAATAACTGAATGACAAAAAAAAATTAAGTAATACAGCTTTTAAAACATGAAGACTACTCCCTTTACAGAATTCCATATCAGGGCAGGGGCAAGGATGATCCCTTTTGCAGGTTATAATATGCCTGTTGAATTTACAGGTATAAATGATGAACACATTACAGTGCGCCAGGCCATAGGGGTCTTTGATGTATCGCATATGGGTGAATTCTGGGTAACAGGACCGTCGGCATTTGATTTCCTTCAATATATTACATCAAATGATGTCTCATTACTCTTCGATGGTAAGGTGCAATACTCATGCTTCCCGAATGGCAGGGGAGGGATAGTCGACGATTTGCTTGTCTACCGGTTCGGACCTGAAAAGTACCTTCTCGTTGTCAATGCCGCGAATATTGAGAAGGACTGGAACTGGTGTGTCAGTCATGCCCCGGAGTTTGGTTTAACTCCCGGGAAAGAGCTGATAAACGTATCTGATGATACTGCTCAGCTGGCCGTTCAGGGACCTCTGGCCCTGAAAGCCATGCAGAAGCTTACTGACTCACCGATTATGGATATGGAATATTACGCTTTCAGGGAAATTAAATTCGCCGGGATCAATAATGTTATCTTCTCCACAACCGGATATACAGGTTCCGGAGGATGTGAGCTGTATGTTAAGAACAGTGATGGTGCAAAGCTGTGGGATGCCGTATTTGAAGCAGGTAAAGAATTTGGAATTAAACCCGCCGGATTGGGAGCAAGGGATACTCTCAGGCTTGAGATGGGTTATTGCCTCTACGGTAACGATATAAACGATCAGACCTCCCCGATAGAAGCCGGGCTCGGATGGATAACCAAATTTACTGATAAGAAGAACTTCATTGATAAGGAGCTGCATCTGAAACAGAAAAATGAAGGTGTCTCCAGAAGACTTAAAGGGTTCATACTGAAAGAAAGGGGGATCCCAAGGCAGCATTACGAGGTTGTCGATCAGTCAGGAAATATTATCGGAGAAGTCACCTCAGGTACTATGTCACCAATGCTTAAACAGGGTATAGGGATGGCTTACCTTGCAAAGGGATTCTGGAAAACCGGATCGGAGATCTTAATAAGGATCAGAAACAAAGATCTGAAAGCTGAAGTTGTTGATTTTCCGTTCTACAAATAAAGGCATTAAGGCTTTACGGCATTACGGCTTTACGGCCAAAAATTAGCCACCTATACGCCCTAATGCCGTGACGCCTTAACGCCGTAACGCCTTTTAATTGTATGTAAGAAATGAAGAAACGGACCCTGGAGACTTGTTTTTCACCCGCTATGTACGAGCCGGAGCGTCATAAGGGCTCACTAGTGGTAATAATTGATATACTTCGTGCCACCTCTGCGATATGCTCGGCATTTGCAAATGGTGTTAAATCAATTATTCCGGTTGAAAGCATAGGGGAAGCAAGGGATTACAAAAACCGTGGCTATCTGGTTGCAGCTGAGAGAGATGGGATAATCCTTGATTTTGCCGACTTTGGCAACTCCCCATTTAATTTTACACGTGATAAGATTGAGGGAAAAACTATAGTATACAGCACTACCAACGGAACAGGAATAATTAAGCTTGCATCGTCAGCCGCTTATATAGTGATAGGATCATTTCTGAATATAACTGCCCTTACAAGATGGTTGCTGGAGAAGGATCAGGATGTCATACTCTTTTGTGCAGGATGGAAGAACAGGTTCAATCTTGAAGACAGCGTCTGCGCCGGAGCCTTTGCAGAAAAACTAATGAACAGCAGGCAGTTTGATACTATTTGTGATTCAACAAAGGCAGCAATAGATCTTTGGGGACTGGCAAAGGATGATCTTAGACGGTATATCGATAAAGCCGCTCACAGATCGAGATTAAAGGCAAACGGACTGGACGATTGCATCGATTTCTGCCTGACTCCGGATTATACCGATAAAATACCCGTAATTAAAGATGGAGTTCTTGTTGATAATATTTTATAAATAAAAAGATAGTTTTAGTGTTAATTAATTAACAATAGAGTTTTTTTTTGATTATTTTTGCTGAACATACGTAGAATTTAAAATTTTTTATAAACCGTTTAAAAATGAAAAAACACAACTTTTATGCTGGACCTTCAATTCTTCCGCAGTATACACTCGACAAGACTATTGAAGGAATAAGGGATTTTGCCGGAACCGGATTATCAATAATGGAGATATCTCATAGGAGCAAGGAATTCATTGCTTGTATGAACGATACTATTGCTCTTGCCAAGGAGCTTCTCGAAGTACCATCCGGTTATCAGGTAATCTTCTTAGGAGGTGGAGCCAGTATGCAGTTCGCAATGGTTCCGATGAACCTGATGGTGAAAAAATCTGCTTACCTGGTAACTGGCGAATGGGCATCCAAAGCATTCAAGGAAGCAAAAATATATGGTGAAGCTGTCGAGGTAGCTTCCTCTAAAGATAAGAACTTCAATTATATACCTAAGAACTACACCGTTCCTGCCGATGCTGATTATTTCCATATTACTACTAATAACACAATATTCGGTACCGAGCTTAAAAAGGATCCAGATGTAAAAGTTCCGATGGTTGCTGATATGTCTTCTGATATCTTCAGCCGCCCTGTTGATGTAGCAAAATATGCCATCATCTATGCAGGTGCCCAGAAAAATATGGGTCCGGCAGGTGTTGCAATGGTAATCATCAGGGAAGATGCCCTTGGAAAGGTGACCCGTCCTATACCAACAATACTTGATTACAGGACACATATCAAGTCAGAATCGATGTTCAACACTCCTCCATGTATAAATGTCTTTGCAGTACAGCAAACCCTGCAATATCTTAAGGACCTTGGTGGTGTGAAGGTCATGCAGAAGAAGAACATCGAGAAAGCTGCGATACTATATGATGAGATTGACAGAAATAAACTTTTCGTCCCGACAATTGCTGATCCGGAAGACCGTTCAATAATGAACATCTGCTTTGTCATGGCTCCGGAATATAAAGAGCTTGAACAACCTTTCTCTGATTTCGCCAAGTCAAAAGGTATGGTGGGAATAGCCGGGCACCGTTCAGTCGGAGGCTTCAGGGCATCTACATATAATGCCCTGCCTAAAGAAAGCGTCCAGGCTCTCGTAGATGTAATGAAAGAATTTGAAAAGAAAAATTAATCCGATTGTGACCATGAAAATACTTGTTGCAACTGAAAAACCATTTGCACCTATTGCAATAAAACTTATCCGTGAGGTTACGGATGCTGCCGGACATCAACTTGTTCTTCTTGAAAACTATAAGGATGTATCAGAGCTTCTTGCTGCCGTCGCTGATGCCGATGCTATGATTGTCAGATCCGATCTGGTTACGGCCCAGGTACTTGATGCCGCTAAAAAACTTAAGATAGTCGTAAGAGCAGGCGCCGGTTATGATAACCTTGACCTTCCCGCATGTACTGCCCATAAGGTCATAGCTATGAACACTCCTGGCCAGAACTCAAATGCCGTTGCTGAACTTGCATTTGAAATGATGCTGTATCAGGCCAGAAATGGCTTTGCCGGGAAATCCGGCTCGGAATTACGGGGTAAAACCCTTGGATTACAGGCTTTTGGGAATGTCGGTAAGTACATGGCTGAGATAGCAAAAGGCTTCGGGATGGATGTCTTTGCTTTCGATCCTTTCGTCAGCGACGAAATCATAGAGAAAGCCGGAGTAAAAGTGTGCAAATCGGTTGATGAACTATATTCAAAATGCCAGTACGTATCATTGCATATGCCTGCAAATGACAAAACAAAGAAATCGATCGGTTACGATCTTCTTAAAAAAATGCCGAAAGATGCAGTTCTCGTAAATACAGCCAGAAAAGAGGTCATCGATGAAGAGGGTCTGCTTAAAATTTTCGAGGAACGTAAGGATATTAAATATCTTTCTGACGTTGAACCTGATAGCAAAGCTGTCTTCGAAGAGAAGTACAAGGGAAGGTTCATCTTTACAGCTAAGAAGATGGGAGCCCAGACTGAAGAGGCTAATATTAATGCAGGAGTTGCAGCAGCCAGACAGATAGTCGATTACTTCAAGACAGGCAACGAAAAGTTCAGACTTAATAAGTAGTATTCTAAATCAGATTTATGGCGATCGTGAAACCTTTCAGGGGACTCAGACCTCCCCGTGAAATAGTGAGTTCTTTGGCCTGTCTGCCCTATGATGTCATGAACACCGAAGAAGCCGCCGCAATGGCTAAAGACAAGGAATGTTCATTGCTTCATATCACAAGAGCGGAGATCGACTTGCGCAAGGGTACAGATGTTCATTCCGAAGAAGTATATAAAAAATCGGTAGATAATTTTAACCTGTGGCAGGAGAAAGGATGGCTTGTTCAGGATAATGAGCCGTCATATTACGTATATGCCCAGACTATGAAGGGCAGGACACAGTATGGCATTGTCGGATGCGCTTCTGTGGATGATTATCTTAAAGGAGTTATTAAAAAACATGAGCTTACACGACCTGATAAGGAACAGGACAGAATGGTGCATATCCGGGTTAACAATGCCAATATTGAACCGGTTTTCTTTGCTTATCCTCCTGTTAAGGAGCTTGATGCTATAGTAAAAAGAATAGTAAGGAAAACAAAACCTGAATATGATTTTACAGCTGAAGATGGCTTCGGGCATCATTTCTGGGTTATCCGTGACCAGGCGACCGTGAAGCGGATTGAAGAATTGTTCGCCAGTAAAGTGCCTTACACATATATTGCAGACGGACACCACAGAACGGCTGCCGCTGCACTTGTCGGAAAGGAGAAAGCAGATAACAATCCCGGACACACCGGGAAAGAAGAGTATAATTTCTTCCTGGCAGTTCATTTTCCTTCCGACCAGCTGAGAATAATCGATTATAACAGAACTGTAAAGGACCTTAACGGACTTTCATCGGCCGAGTTCCTGGCAAAACTTGAAAAGGGATTTGTTGTCAGGGAAAAGGGGACGAAGATATATAAACCCCGGAAACTTCATAATTTTTCGTTGTACCTCGATGGCAGGTGGTACAGTCTTACTGCACGGAAAGGCACATATAATGATGATGATCCTATCGGGGTCCTTGATGTTACGATCCTGACGAATGAAATACTTGCCCCGATACTCGATATCCAGGATCTTCGAAGGTCTAAACGTATTGATTTTATCGGAGGTATCCGTGGTCTTAACGAGCTTAAACGCAGAGTCGACAGCGGGGAGATGAAAGTAGCCTTTGCTCTTTATCCGGTCTCCATGAAACAACTGATCACCATAGCTGACTCCGGCAATATTATGCCACCGAAGACAACATGGTTTGAACCTAAACTGAGAAGCGGACTGGTTATTCATTTACTGAAATAGATCCTGAAGTAAAATTTGATGCTGTCTGTTTTTACACAGACTCTTTTATTACTTTTGCTTTATCTGTTTATTTATTATGTCAGATATTGCACAGAATATTATTGATCTGAGGAAAGAGATACCATCAGCTGTTAAGCTTGTAGCAGTCTCCAAATCCAAACCTGCAAGCGATATCCTTGAAGCTTATGATGCCGGACACAGAGTCTTTGGGGAGAACAGGGTGCAGGAAATGATCTCAAAATACAACTCCCTCCCCCGTGATATCGAGTGGCACTTCATTGGGCATCTGCAAAGCAATAAAGTAAGATCAATCGTGCCGTTTGTGAGTATGATACATTCGGTAGATTCGTATAAGCTGCTGAAAATCATTGACCAGGAAGCCGGCAAGGCAGGCAGGGTGATCGATTGTCTGCTTCAGTTCTATATTGCCATTGAAGAGAGTAAATTCGGTTTCAGCCTGAAAGAAGCCGTGGAAATGCTGAATTCAGATGATTTTAGCGAACATAGGAACATAAGGATCTGCGGGGTTATGGGAATGGCGACATTCACTGATAATTCAGATCAGATAAGAGGGGAATTCAGATATCTTTCAGAATGCTTTAAGAGACTGAAAGCTGAATTTTATTCTGATGACAATTCTTTTAAGGAATTATCCATGGGGATGTCGGGTGATTACAGGATCGCTATTGAAGAAGGAAGTACAATTGTAAGGATCGGAAGTGTTATATTTGGATCAAGAAATTAATAATTACATCTTAACATGGAAAAACTATCGGTCAAATATCTGGGGATGAACCTTAGAAGCCCTCTAATAGTAAGCAGCAGCGGACTAACATCAACAATCGGTTACTTAAAGGAAGCAGAAGACAGCGGAGCAGGAGCTGTAGTACTTAAATCACTCTTCGAAGAGCAGATTACCCGTCATATCAGTAACATCGATCTCGCTCATGGTTTTCCTGAAGCTGGCGATTACCTGGCAAATTATGTAAGATCTCATTCTGTTGATGAATACCTTAACCTTATTCGCAAAGCCAAGGAGGTTCTTACAATACCGGTTATCCCAAGTATAAACTGTTTCTCATCAGAAGGGTGGACGGGATTTGCCAAAAATATTGCCGATGCCGGTGCTGATGCCCTTGAGATAAATGTGTTTTTCCTTCCGACAGACAGAAAGAAATCTGCTGCTGATTCAGAAAAGATTTATTTTGAACTTATTGAAAAACTGAAGAATATTATAAAGATCCCCCTGGCAATAAAGATAGGCTACCGCTTCTCAAATATCCTTTATTTAATTGACCAGTTATATAACAGAAAAGTAGAAGGCGTTGTGATGTTCAACAGGTTCTTTGAGCTTGATATTGATATAAACCAGGTAGATATAATTCCTGCTTCAGTATTCAGTACTGAGAGCGAAATGAGGCTGGTAACCAGGTGGATAGCTATGGCCAGTGCCCAGGATATCAAAATAGATATATCAGCTTCAACAGGTGTTCACAGCGGTGCCGATGCGATCAAATACCTTCTTGCGGGTGCTGCTTCGGTACAGGTATGTTCAGTATTGTACCAGAAGGGGATACCCTTTCTTAAGGATATGAACAAGCAGATAGCCGGCTGGATGGAAAAGAAAGGATATAATTCTATTTCTGAATTCAGAGGAAAATTAAACTACCGCAACTACGCAAAACCGGTGATCTTTGAAAGGACACAGTTCATGAAGCATTTCGCGTCGCATGAGTAAGATCTTATATTCTGCAGCCTGAAAAAACATCCCCCTAACCCCCCTCGAGGGGGGAATTAGAAACCATGCACCTTGCAACCTGCACCATGCACCTTGCACCCTGCAACCTTTTCTACCTTTGCAGTATTGATACCAGCTCGCTTGTCAGCGGGCTTTTTTCGTGGGAGTAGGCGAGAGGACTATCAAGTACAAGTTTTATGATATCATCCTTGTCCTTTCTGCTTGAACGGATTACAGATTCTTCTATTACAGTCATGCATTCAATTGCTGTTGCATAATCAGCTTCAAGGTAAGCAGCTGCCATATCGGCAAGATATCCTGAATAATCAAGGCCTGATTGCCAGCATGATGAGATAAGCATGCTGATAGTATTGGCTTTCCAGGGTTTATGTATTTCTGCAATGACCTCGCTGCTGGCCGACTGGTACTTGATGTCATTGAAGAAAGATTCAATTGATTTTAAAAGTGATTTGTCGGAAGCGGAATCATAGAAGGCAGCAAGGAGAGCGATTGCTCCTTCAAAAGGTTCTCCTTCCTTAAGCGATCTGACAGCTTCCAGAATAATGCTCTTGTTACCTTTCTCAAGAACTGCGGCAAGCTCCCTGAGTTTCTTATCTGATCTGACCAAGTGAATATAATTTTTCCAAAGTTAGAAATAGCTTCAATAACCTGTTGCTGTTTTTGAAAAATAAAAATAATATACTAATTTAGTCGGGAATTAGACTTGACAATTAAAAAATTTAATTATGAATAAAAAGTTCAGAATTGGTTCAGGTATTCTTGTTGTAGTGGCTCTTTTCATGATACTTGGCAGCGGGTGCAAAGGAGGCAAAAAAGCGCAGCAGGAAGAGGTCAAAGTTGATATGGGAAATAATGCTGCTATACTCGAGGATATAAAGAGAGCTGAAAAAGTATTCCAGGCGCTGCCTTCTCCCCTCGAATCTGCAATGCTTATTAAATCTGCAGGAGCCGGGTTTGATCAGAAGCTTCTTAATCCTGTTTCTAACGTCAATAATTATGTAACAAACAAATCGATGGCGCTTAACCTGGGTATCTACACTTGCGACCTTAGTTTTGCCAGTCTTTACGAACAGACACAGTTATTGATAGATTACATGGAAGCTGCCAAGAAAATGGCTGACGGACTGGGTATTCTCAGAGCTATCGACCAGGAGGATATTGATGAACTCGAGGAAAACATAAATAACAGCGAAGTCATAATGAGAATAGTCTCAGAGACTTTCATGAACTCAAACTCATACCTTGAAGAAAACGGTCAGCCTGCTACAGCTGCAATGGTTCTTGTCGGCGGATGGATTGAAGGCCTTTATATTTCCACAAAGCTTGTCGATATGAAGACATTCGACGGCAATAAACTGATTGGCAGGATAATTGATCAGAAACTTTCTATTGATATTCTCCTTAACCTTCTCAGTGGAAGCAAAGGAAACCCTGCAGTCGATGAACTGATGATTGAAGTGTCAAAGCTGAAAAAAGTCTTTGACAAAATAAAGATCAATACCTCGCCTGTCAGACCTGAGTACGACGAGGCTTCCAGAACAACAGTTCTCAAATCTGAAGTCAATACCGATATGACTCCGGAAATTTTCAGGGAGCTTGCTTCTGTTGCATCCGAAATCAGAAATTCATTCGTAAAATAACAAAGCTATGAGAGCCTTAAAAATTATACCTGTCCTTGCATTATTCATTTTTGCTTCCATTAACTATGCTGATGCTCAATGTAAGGCATTTGCCAAAAGAGAATGTCTCCCGAAACTCAGCGGCTATACGCACGACGGTAACTACCACGCCGCCGTTCTGATAGAAGGCGAAGAAGCTGAATTGTATAAAACCTTCTATTCAGATATGGATTACAGGGTCTCAATAGTGGGAGACAGCCAGCTTCCAAACATTGAGTTCAGGGTCCTTGATGCAAATAAAAATGTCCTTTATACAAACAAGGATAAAGATTATGCCAATACCTGGGATTTTAAGCTGCAGGCCAGCCAGCAGCTTAAACTTGTAGTAAAAGTGACCTCCTCAGGAAACCAGTCATCAGGCAATGCACCAGCAAACGGCTGTGTAGCGATTATGTTCGGATTTAAACTGAAGAAATAAACCGCTATTTTTCAGGTAGTTTATTGGAAAGATATCTTCCTGTATAGGATTCCCTGCACTTTGCAAGATCTTCAGGCTTGCCCTGAAACACAATATATCCACCTTCTTCTCCTCCTTCAGGACCGAGATCTATAACCCAGTCGGAGCTCTTTATAACTTCCTGGTTATGCTCAATGAGGATAACTGAATGACCATGGTCAACAAGAGCATTGACCGACCCTAATAGTTTGTTGATATCATGGAAATGTAGCCCTGTTGTGGGTTCATCGAATATAAAAAGCATATGACCTGCATCTTTTTCCTGGCTCAGGAAGTATGCCAGCTTGACCCTCTGGCTCTCCCCGCCGGAAAGTGTACTTGATGACTGCCCCATCTTGATATATCCCAGACCTACATCGGAAAGCGGCTTAAGCTTTTCTATTATCCTTTTCTCACTCTTCCCGGGATGACTGCTGAAAAAAGCAATAGCATCATCAATAGTCATCTCAAGCATGTCGTAAATATTTTTACCATGATATTTAACTTCCAGGATCTCCTTGCGGAAACGTTTACCTTTACATGCTTCACAGGTAAGTTCCACATCGGCCATGAACTGCATTTCGACCCTTATGAGACCTTCTCCCTGGCACTCCTCGCAGCGTCCGCCTTCAATATTAAAAGAGAAATGCGACGCCTTGAAATTGTTCTGTACCGAGGCCTGTTGCTCTGCATAAAGTTTCCTGATCTCATCGTAAGCTTTTAAATAAGTAACCGGATTCGACCTGCTTGATTTGCCGATAGGATTCTGATCAACAAGTTCTACTCCTGTAAGACCGCTAACATCACCTGTAATTTCCCTGAAACTGCCGGGTTTCAGGTTATTGCCATGTATCCTGTTGCTGAGTGATTTATAAAGTATTTCAGATACCAGGCTTGATTTACCTGAACCGCTGACTCCGGTAACTGAAGTGATTGTATGAAGCGGGAACCTGACATCAATATTCTTCAGATTATTTTCCCTCGCACCTTTAATTTCAATGTAGCTGTTCCATTTCCTTCTTGTTTTGGGTATGGGTATTGTCATTCTGCCGCTCATATAAGACGATGTCAGCGATTGATTTGCAGTTGTCAGGTCAAGACTCCCCTGAAACACCACTTCTCCTCCCAGCCGTCCGGCTTCCGGCCCAAGGTCAATTATCTCGTCAGCTGCCCTGATAATCTCTTCTTCATGTTCCACAACAATTACCGTATTCCCCATATCACGAAGTTCCTTAAGGACTCTGATAAGAAGATTAGTGTCGCGCGGATGAAGGCCGATGCTTGGTTCGTCGAGGATGTACATCGATCCAACAAGGTTGCTGGCAAGTGATGTTGAGAGATTGATCCTCTGTGATTCTCCTCCCGAAAGAGTCGATGAAAGCCTGTCAAGAGTAAGATAGGGCAGCCCTACATCCAAAAGCAAACGAAGCCTGACAGTGATCTCCTTCAGAATCCTTTCTGCAATGACATTCTCTTCATCTGACAGGGTAATGTTACTGAAATGACTGTAAAGCTTATCGACCGGCAGCCTTACAAGATCCTGGATAGTTTTTCCGCCAACTTTTACATAACCGGCCTCTTTCTTAAGCCTTGACCCGTTGCATTCAGTACAGGTTGTTTTTCCACGGTAACGGCTTAAAAGAACACGGTACTGGATCTTGTATTTCTTTTCTTCAAGATGTTCAAAGAATTTATTTAGTCCGTAGAAATAACGATTTCCTTTCCAAAGAAGTGCCTTCTGCTCTTCAGTTAACTGATAATACGGCTTGTGAACAGGAAATCCAAAAAGATCGGCATTCATTATGAGCCGCTCCTTCCATTTTTTCATGGTCTCACCCTTCCAGCATACGATGGCATCATCATATACTGACAGATTCTGATCAGGAATGACAAGATTGGGATCCACGCCTATTATCTTGCCATAACCTTCGCAGACAGGACAGGCGCCGATGGGATTGTTAAAACTGAAGAGATACTCCGAAGGCTCCTCGAACAGGATGCCATCCTCTTCAAATTTATTCGAGAAATTCTCCCTTGTTAGCCCATCTTTTGTGTAGACAATTACCTGGCAATATCCTTTACCGGTATGGAAGGCAGTCTGGGCAGAATCGGCAGCCCTGCTGAAATCATCTGCCAGGTGACTTGTAATAAGCCTGTCGATGACTATATTTATCCGCTGACCGGGTTTAAAGTTCTCAGGTTCTTTTATTTCATCAATTCTTATAAGTTCTCCATCTGATTCGATCCTGTTGAATCCCTGTTTCCGGAGGAAGGACAAATAATCTGATATCTTTATTTTTTCGGGTATCTCCCCGGCAGAAGTTATAATTACCGTTGTTCCTTCAGGAAGCGCAGCCAGGAAGTTTACAATGTCGTCGACACTGTGCTTCTTTACCTCCTTTCCTGAAACAGGTGAATAAGTTTTCCCTATCCTGGAATAGAGAAGGCGCAGATAATCATATATTTCTGTCGCAGTACCTACTGTTGATCGAGGATTGCGGGTGTTTACCTTCTGTTCTATTGCAATTGCCGGCGGGATACCTGTTATGAAATCCACCTCCGGTTTGTTCATCCTGCCAAGAAACTGACGTGCATAAGCCGAAAGGCTCTCTACATACCTTCTCTGCCCTTCTGCATAAATAGTATCGAAAGCAAGCGAGGATTTACCTGAACCTGATACTCCGGTAATCACAATAAACCTGTTACGGGGGATCTTAAGGCTGATATTCTTTAGATTATGTACTCTCGCTCCCCTGATTTCTATGCTTCCGTTCATCAAAATTCTGTGATTTTTGGTGTAAATTTGAATAAAAACCCAAAAGTAATACATTAAGATTAAAAAAAATTTACTTTCTTTGATGTTGCATTAATAATTCAATTAAGGAGGACTGCCTATTAAGAAACTCTACTCTTGGTAATTAAAAGAGAGAGCTATGAACAAGATGATTCCCGACTATGAACTGATCCAAAGGTTCATAAAGGGTGATGAGTCCTGCTTTGAGCAGTTAATCCACCGTCATAAGAATAAAGTTTTTGCGTATATAAGTTTATATATACGCGATCAGGCCCTTGCTGAAGACCTGTTTCAGGATACCTTCATGAAGGTGATCCAATCCGTCAAATCAGGAAGATACCAGGATAATGGTAAATTCATCTCATGGGTGATGCGTATTGCTCACAACCTGATAATTGACCATTTCAGAAGGATCAAACAGATGAATACCGTATCGAACGACGACTACGATTCGGATCTTTTTAATTCCAGAAAGCTTGCAGAATCGACTGTCGAGGATAATATGATCAGGAAGCAGATCCAGAAAGATGTACGGAAAATGATAAGCCAGCTTCCCGACGATCAGCGCGAAGTGGTCATCCTCAGACATTATGCCGGACTGAGTTTCAAGGAGATAGCCGACATGACTGATGTAAGCATTAATACAGCACTTGGCAGGATGAGATATGCTCTCATCAATATGAGAAAGATAATGGAGGAGAAGAAGATCAGCCTGACACTTAATTAAAGGCGCAAAGGCGCAAAGGCACAAAGGCGTTACGGCTGCACAAATAAATTCCCCCTTTGAAGGGGGTTAGGGGGATGTAAAAGCGACTTTAAGCAACAAAGGCGTTAGGGCTTTAGGGCGAAAAATTTTATAATTGCTTTAAAATAATTGTATTCTATACAATTTATAGATTCATGGTTGCGTTTTTACAGAAATGAAATCATGAAGCCTATGGGATTAACTTCTACTCGTCTGCTTTCATATCGGGATATTAATACAAACAGGATAGACCTTTTTGATGATGCGTGGGGCTTTTATCCGCAATTCAACGATGTGATCGATATTCTGAAAGTGCTCAAACCGGTACCGGATTCGCGATTGACACGGCAGCTTATCGAAAAAATCAGGAAAAAACACTGAGAGTGTATTGACGTTTTCAAATTCCCCCTTTGAAAGGGGCTAGGATGATGTTTTCTAATATCACTAAGAACCTTTCTCTACTTAAACTAAATTCCTTTTAAAAAATCCTTTAAAATTCTTGTTTATTTAGAATTAAAATAATATCTTTGTGATATCATCTTAATATCACGAAAAATGAAACAGGAATTTACAGTAAAACCGATTTCAGGTTATCTGGCTCTGCTGATAACAATATTGTTTCTTGGCGGAGCGATTGCCGGATTTGCTTTTAACATTATCTGGCTTGGTGTTGTGCTTTCTATTCTCTTTATTTTTATGACTATAGGTTTCAAGGTAGTAAATCCAAACGGATCACTTGTCATGGTACTCTTCGGAGCCTATAAGGGTACAATAAGGGAAAACGGATTCTACTGGGTCAATCCCTTTTATGTTACCAGACACATATCACTCAGAGCCCGTAACTTCGACAGCGAGCCAATAAAGGTGAATGACAAGATCGGAAATCCAATAAAAATCGGTTTTGTACTTGTCTGGAAGGTCCTGGATACATATAAAGCTGTATTTGATGTAGATGACTATCAGCATTTTGTGCTGGTACAAAGTGATGCTGCCCTGAGAAAACTGGCAGGTCTTTATCCTTATGATAATTTTGAGGATCATGAAGCAGAGATAGCACTCAGGAGTGGTGGCGAGGAGATAAATGAGGAGCTTGAGAAAGAAATACGTGAGAGATTATTGATTGCAGGGATCGAAGTAATCGAAGCCAGGATAAATTACATTGCCTATGCCGAAGAAATTGCCAACGCGATGTTAAGGAGGCAGCAGGCGACAGCTGTTGTTGCAGCCAGGTTTAAGATAGTAGAAGGTGCTGTATCAATGGTTCAGATGGCCCTTGAACAGCTTTCTGATAAAAATATCGTGGAGCTTGATGAGGAAAAGAAGGCAGCAATGGTCAGCAACCTCATGGTTGTCCTCTGCGGTGATAAAGACGCTACTCCGGTAGTAAATACAGGGACATTACATTCTTGATATGAAAGAGAAAAAACCGTTTGTCCTGAGACTGGATGCTGAAAAGATGAAGGCTTTGGAAAAATGGGCAGCTGACGAATTCCGAAGCACAAACGGGCAAATTGAATATTTAATTGATCAGGCTCTCCGGAAGTCCGGCAGATGGAAATCAGGACAGGGAAAGGAACCGGAAAAAGAAGAGGCCACCGATGAACCACCTATTGGTTAATAAAGTAAACTGAATGGCAGGCAGCAACGCCTGCCGTTTCAGTTCTCAGGCGACTCCTGCCCAGGTGGACAGGAGTGAAACCGGATTCTATTGCGGCCGTTATTTCATTATCAGTAAAATCTCCCTCCGGACCAATAAGTATCACAGCGTCATCTCCTTTCCTGTATACCTCCCTGATGCCCTTCTTTTCAAAATCGTTGCCGCAATGGGCTATCATAAGCGTTCCTTTACGGGACAACCTTATGAAATCATTGAATGGGATTATATTGTTCAGAACTGTATCTTTTGCCTTAAGTGATTGTTTCATTGCTGAAACTATCAAAGCATTTATCCTTTCCGTCTTGATACCTGGTTTTTCCGTCCTTGAACAGATTAAAGGAGTGATCTCATCAATGCCTATTTCAACACTTTTCTCTATGAACCATTCAAACCTGTCGGGATTTTTAAGTGGTGAAATTGCTATATGAAGCCTGTAATCTCTTTTTTCAAAATCATTTATAACCGAAATTACCTCTATCGAGCAATTTTTAGGATCAGCATCAGCAATCCTTCCGTTGCAGAGATTACCTTTCCCGTCAATCATCCTTACTTCAGCTCCTGTTTTAAGGCGCAGCACTTTTATGCAGTGCCGGGATTCACTTTCATTAAGGAAGCAGTACTTTCCGGAAATATCTCGAACATAAAAAACCTGCATAAAGGGTATAGCTATTTCGGGTTATTTAACCAATCCGTCGAGATTAATCTGATCATTTTCATTTCCGCCTTCACCTGTCATCCTCTCAATGAACCTGACCATCCTGTCCTGGGTCGACAACATATATGAATAGGGTTTCCTGCTGTTTGAACCCGGGTGTTTCCTGGCATTGGGTTTTAATCCCGCGATCAAAGTATTGTAATTCCTGTTGCCTGAATAAGTCATCATATTACCGCTGACGAAGGAGAAATAATAATATACCGATTCGTTGGCTTTGAGGTAAATATCAAACATATCACCTGACCGGCGGCGCTGGATCTCTACGTATCCGTCGACATATACATTAACTGGTTGTCCGCCTATATATCCGAGTCCTATCTTCCCTTTCGATCTGAACGACGATGTGGCTTCGTTCCAGTAGAGTGTTACATCATTCAGAAGAAGCTCAAAATTGAATTCCTTTGGCAGTCCCGTTGTTCCGGCAAAAAGATCGAGCTGTTCCTTGAGCCTGGAGGCTGCCTCTCCGCCGATAAGGTCATCCATCCCTTTTCTGTATAACTCACTGTTGAGATTAACTGGTTTAAGAGACGGGGTAAGCCTGAACTCCTCACTCATCATTCCAAGCCCTTCCGGCGAAAAGTGGAAATCAAATGCAAGTATGGTCTGTATCTCCACTTTCCCTGAATCAAGCTTGTGAGTTACTCTCCCTGCTCCGGTAAGGTTTACGAAATTGAATGTTGCGCCAAGGTTTGTTTTTCCCTCACCCGAAAGAATGCATTTCTCAGTATCAAAGGCAATAAGGTTACCGGGGAGTGTCTGGTCGACAATCTTTCCCAGTGAGGATATCAGATAACGTTTTTTTGCCTTCTCGTAGTAGAGATAACCCTGCGAATTCACAATTGCCACATCGGACCATGATTTCTGGGCAGAAAGAAAGGCCGGATAGATATGTACTGAATCAATATTGATAAAGGATCCTGAAAAGACAAGGTTGTTATTTGAATCTCTTGGTTTTTCACTAACCGGGATCATAATGTGTTCCGGATCAATCTCCTGTTTAAACTGGATGGGATAGGACCTGAATGAACCGCATGTGTTAATTATCCCTGCAGCTCCTGAGAATAACAGACGTTCTTTCTTTGAAGAAAGTCTCACATCCCCGAAAAACGAGAAAGCAGGGCTCAATCTGAAGTTCTGGCTGACAGGAACATATCCGATAGCACTTGTCATCAGTGAATCGACTGTGATCTCAGCGATATTGATTTGCTGTGTTTCCTTGTTCTCATCAATATAATCATAAACACCGCTGCCGCTGTACTTCTTTGTTGATTCGATATCTATCCTGGCAGAGTGCAGGAGATGCTTATTGTTTATTGCCACTATCGCATTTTGCAACTGATTTATTTTCGCTCTCCTGTTAATTGTGAGTTTCCCCTGATCAGGCTGGATAAGTGCATCAGCAATATGAAGATAGTTGATATTCTCAGCTGCAATATACTCCTGATCAACGTTATAGCTTGCCTTCCAGGAGCTGAAAGCTATTGTATCACCGATCACATTTGTCGCGAAGAAAGTGGGTTTATCAAGATTCCGAAGATCAGCTTTGAGGAGTTTATCAGGAGTCAGCAGCTCCGTCTCAGCTTTCCCTTTCTGTTCCATGCTGAGTATCCTGGTATCCTGGTTATAGAGGAAATCTGTCATAGTGCATATGTACTGGATCTCAGGGAATTTGACCAAAGAATTATCGGTATTCAGGTGGAACCGTGTTTCTTTCAGGTCGAAATTGATCTCTGTACGGGTATTTTCAGCTATGAAAGCATAACCGCTTGTTGACGGCGATTTGAAGTTATAATCGCAAGTATCAGCTTTTATTGTATTTGCAGTAAAGCTGAAAGTGTTTGAAGTGATCCTGGAGTCGGTTGTATTCACTATCCCTTCACCGGTGAGTGATCCGGGTTTAAGTTCCAGGCTCCCGTCAAGTGTGGTGCCGTTATCAAACATATTGAAACCCTTATCCCTGCTGCTTTCTGCGAGCAATTTATCTTCCTTAATAAGCCATTTTACAGATACATCCCGGCTGCTGAGGATTGGATACATTCCCGCGCTGTCACGGTCGAGAGTGAAGAGCGATGCCTTTGTAACCATACTGTCAGGATAAAATTTCATTTCTTCCCCTTTGATTGCCGAAGTCAGATGTTTCAGGGTCCCCTTTCCGACAAGACCTTTACTGCTGATATTGAGACTATCGTACATTCTGCCTTTTGAACCATAGATATCTATTCCTTCCTTTGGTATATACATATTGAATCCCAGTGAGTTATCAGGTTGAATGGACAGGGATTGCCGTGTCGGACCGAGAATATTCCCACCAAAGAAAACCCCTTCTACATCCAGGTCCTCTATTTTAAAATGGTCGATATTTTCATACATGAAGGGATCTACAACGAAATAGAAATCTTTTTTCGGATAGATATTTGCCAGTCCCGGAAGATCATCGAAGAAGATATACGAACTGTCAGCGGCATTTATGATCGGATATTGTCTCAGGCTCTGCAAACCTGATTTATTATTTGGATCATCGATATAAAGTTCGGCTGACGCAAGCTGAATTGTATTATTAACTTTTTTTATAACCGGCTTACCGTAATTATCAGTTTCTTCCGTTTCAACGGCCACCCTGATCGAATCTATTTTTGCAAGCCTGATCTTGAATGTGTCATAGCTGAATGTGAAATCATGTCCGAAGAACGTAAGGAGCCCTGCTTCGACGACGCCATCAAATTTTAAAGTACGATTCTTTCCTATAGTCAACTGCTGGTTATATGGATAGAGAGCTACCCGCTGTGAATCGCTCAGAAAGACTTCTGACACGCCATTTACCTTAAGATCAAAATTCTTTAGGTCAAGGATTGCATTATCAATCGGTGCCTTGGTTTCACTATGGATCCTTATAACATCATAATCCTGTTTCTTTGTGAATGAATTCAGGAAATCATCGACTTTCTTTTTCAGTGTTATCTCATTGAATTTCCTGTCGTAGAAGATAAATCCCTTATTGGCCATATCAATGCAGAGTCCGGTCACGGTTTCGACCGGTTTATTGAGCCACATGGCAAAATCCCCTACTGGGAAGGTCTTGGAGTAGTAATATTCAGAAAACCTTTTAAATCTGACAAGGGGATGGTATTCATCAATTCCGGCAAGGCGTGTAAAGTAATCGGCATTGAAAAAAGAGCCTGATTCGAATTCCGCCTGGCCCATAGAAGCCCCCTTGGCCCTTGTCATTACAGCTTTTGATTTATTCATGTTCCACGAGAACAGTTCAAAGTACATATCGAAATTGTGATATGAGTTGAAATAAGGGCTTCGGGAGACAGGGTTGTTTGCCCTGAAAAGATTGACCTGCCTTTCTTTAGCATTGAATGAAAAAGCCAGGTTTGAGTGATAAACTGAGTCCTTTTCAAGAAAGAGCGTCATTGCTGCTTCAGCACTTGCCAGTCCGTCCTTTGAAAACATGAACTCTCCCGATCTGATCTTCAGGAAAAGGGTGTCGTTCCTGCTGAAGGTAAGTTCAGCTGACATATCAATCCCTCCGCTGCCTTTAACATTTGCTCCTTCAAAGGCAAGACCGCCTTTATAATCTATACCTTCATAAATATTCTCCAGGTGGAATTCTTTTGTATAAGTCTCGAAGCGGGGATAGGTAGCCAATATCTTATTGGTTATCGGAACAGTCTGATCGGTGAGGAAACCCATGACCGGTGCCTTGAAGTATGTTTTATGGGTCAGCAAGACTGAATCGGCTGAAAAGCTGTTTTTTGCAGTGTTTATGAAGTAATCTCCAAGTTCGGCGAATACTTCATCCCTTGAGAAACCGGCTTTTTCCCAGGTCACAATGCCTTTGGTACCATGAAATTGCTGGAATTCCGGGTAGTAGACTCCTGAAACATTATAGATCTCAGTACTGTCTTTCTGCGAATAACAGGTAAGCGTGGCATCTTTGATAATAGCTTTGAACACGGTATCGTGCAAAAAAGTCAGCCGTGAGTTCTTGACCTTCCATCTCATACTTGATACCTCAGAGATGATGTTATCTGTGATCATTAATCCGGTATTCTTGATGTACCTGTCAATATTTTCCGATGGATATCGTGGATCAAACACAATCTCGCTCAATCCTGTCAGCCAGTCAGTTAAGAATCCCGGATCGGTTTTCCAGTCAATGAATTTATTGAGAGTGATTATAAAGTTATCGAAATTTGGCACAGGCCTCATGAAGCGGCCATAAAGCTGACTGATCACATCAATGATTCTGACTTTGTCTTCCTGCCTGTAGGCTGTGCTGTCCCACTTTGACAGAAAAGCTTCCAGACTGGCTTTCTGGTCCTCATTCAGATTTGGTCCCATGAAGGTAGTAAGCTCGGCCCGGAATTTAGTAAAATCACCAGAAAAAGGCGACCTGACCTGGGAGCAGATTTTCCCCGGAATTATGATCAGAAGCCAAAAACTTAAAATTATCAGTCTTCTCAGCATATTCCTTACTTACTGTTTCATTGATCAGTCTGATAAACTTATTCAGACAGCTTCAACAATAGCTATAAAATCTTCCTTCTTTAAAGAAGCACCTCCGATAAGACCTCCGTCAACATCAGGCTTGGAAAATATTTCTGCTGCATTGGATGGTTTGCAGCTGCCTCCATAAAGGATGGTGATGTTTTCAGCAATCACGCTGCCATATTTTCCCTTAATAAGACTGCGGATGTATTCATGCATCTCCTGCGCCTGCTCAGGTGTTGCTGTGAGTCCAGTGCCGATCGCCCAAACAGGTTCATATGCAATGACGACATTTGTTATTTCCTCCGGTTTTAACGTGAAAAGACCTTCCTCCAACTGGGTTCTTACAACTTCAAAATATTTTCCCGATTCTCTTTCTTCCTTTACCTCACCGCAGCAGAAGATCACTTTAAGACCCGCACCAAGAGCCAGTATTGTTTTCTTATTCAGGATCCGGTTATCTTCATTGTAATAGGTTCTTCTTTCAGAATGGCCGATGATTACATATTCAGCACCGGTGCTCTTTATCATCGGAGCAGAGACCTCTCCGGTATATGCTCCGGATTTCTCTGAGGCACAATTTTGTGCTCCTGCCCTAACCTTCCCATTCTTCAGGATCTGGTTTACGCTGGCAAGGTGAATATAAGGTGGACACACGATCACTTCACACCTTACAGACGGTTTATCTGTAAAATACTGATTAATTGATTTTACCAGATTCAGGCCCTCCTCAAGTTCCATGTTCATCTTCCAGTTTCCTGCAACGATTTTCTTTCTCATAAATGTTCTGATTAATGTTCTGATTAATGTTCTGTTATTTATTTAATAATTCAAGTAATTCATCATCTTCAGGTATGTTGGCCCAGGACCATTTGGCTATAATTGTACCATCTTTTAGCAGCATATATCCGGGATTTGCCCTTACAATGGTTTTAAGCGTCGTTTCATCTCCCTGGCATATCGTAAACCCGTTCCGGTATTTGTTTATTTCATCGGCGCCCGATGCAGTAACAATATAAAATCCTAAGTTGTTCTCCAGACAGAACTTTCCCAGCTTAAATCCGTTCTGAAGTTCTTCGGGGTCAGCTTCATCCAGCTTTTTTGATATCATGAGAATGAAATAGTTCTCCGATGACAGTATCTGGTCTGTTATATCTATATTATCAGCAGTCGTTATAAAGAAATCATGAATAGGCGGCTGGTAACCTTTTGATACAAGAATTGATTTCTGGTCCACGAACTTCCATGTTGTGTCGTCGGCAGGATAGTTTTCGAGAGTGAATTCTTTTTGAACTCCATCTTTTTCATAGATGAAGGTGGTCTCATACCTGTCGGCAGGTTTTCCTTCAGGGATTATCATTTTATCGCGGATATGAGTTCCCTTACTGTAAGGAAGGAAATCAATGACAGGCAAATATCGCAAATTATACGCAGCAAAGAGGAGGATGAACAATGTAACTGCAGCCATTATTGCCCATTCTCTCACCTGCTTACCTGATGTTTCAATTTCCTTTCTTTTAATGAAAAGAATTATGGCAGGGACAAGCAGGATTATGTTTTTCGAGAATGTCTGCCAGTTTGTAAGATGAATAGCATCTCCAAAACAACCGCAGTCGGAGACAGGATTTGTAAGTGCCAGGACTAATGTAAGGGGTGTGAAGATTGACATCATTATCATAACAACCCATGCTCCTGTTCTTGTTCTTAACCTGAAAAGAACAGACACACCGGCGAGAAATTCACAGGTGAATAATAATATTGCAAAAAGAAGGCTGAGATCCTTCAGGAAGCCCAGGTTAAAGGCAGAGAAATAATCCTGGAATTTATAGGTTGTACCGAGCGGATCAATTGCTTTAACTATCCCTGAAAAAATAAAGACTACCCCTATTATGATCCTGCTTATGTATACAGCAATTTTCATTTCAGAGCAAACCTTTTCTGCTTATTAATTCAACAATACCGGCTGATATACTTTCAGGCGGCAGCATGTTCCCTTTCCCGTCTGCACATGATATTATACTCAGGTGTTTATCTCTTTCTGCCACCTTAAGATAGATATCCCTGACTTTACGCTGGAAAGCCAGTGATCCTTCATGTATATCTACGGTGCCGTTCAGATACTGTCTGTCCTGGCCTGAGCGGGAGGAGGACAGTTTCTTCTCTGTAAAAGAAAAAGGGACGTCGAGAAAAATATTCAGGTCAGGCCTGGGGATGGCAAAATGGAGAAATTCCAGATCAAGTATCCATTTCATAAGAGCCTCCTGGTCTTCTTTCTTTTCAAGCTTGGCGCACTGGTATGCAATATTTGAATATGTGTACCTGTCAAGAAGTACTATGTTCCCTTTATCAAGCCAGCCTTTTATAAGGTCTGAAGCGTCTTTCCGGTCTCCGGCATAGAGCATAGCCACGAGCCATGGATCAACTTTGTCAAGTGCCCCGAATTCCCCCCGCAGGAACCGGGAGATTAGTTCTCCGAAAAACGGGGCATCTGCTCTTGGAAAATGAAGAAATTCGCAACGAAAACCTTTTTTGGTTAGACGATCATTTAACAATCTGATCTGAGTTGATTTGCCGGAACCGTCAATCCCCTCAATTACAATAAGCTTCATGATTCTTTCATCCTTTCAATGCAAATGTAATAACCGCCATCCAAAGTTTATAACGAAAGAAAAGCATAATTATGATTACTTTTAAGCAGTTATCAACTCATGTTTAATAAATTCATTAATTTCGGAACCTAAACAAACGATATTGCCTGAAAGACCACGATATATCAATATAAAGGGGAAGCTTCTCGATCTCAGCAAGCCGCGGGTGATGGGTGTCATTAACATTACTCCGGACTCATTTTACAAAGGCAGCAGGGTCAGCAGTGAAAAGGATATCATTGAAACGGCAGCCCGTATGATGGAAGATGGTGCCGATATAATAGACATCGGAGGTTATTCATCAAGACCTTATGCTGATGATATAACGCCTGAAGAGGAGAGGAACAGACTTCTTGGACCACTAAAGATGATCATCAGGGAATTGCCTCAGGCAGTCATTTCGGTCGATACTTTCAGATCGGAAATTGCCAGGGAGGCGATAGTTGATTGCGGTGCTCACATAATAAATGACATTTCATCCGGAGAAGCCGATAAAAATATGTTCAGCCTTGTAGCTGAGCTAAATGTGCCTTATATTATGATGCATATGAAGGGAGACCCGGCTTCGATGCAGAATAATCCTGTTTATGACGACGTGGTCGCTGACATAATGAGGGAGATGAGTTCCAGGATCGTAAAACTCCGGGCCGCAGGTGTAAAAGATCTTATCTTTGACCCTGGTTTCGGATTTGGCAAAACAATAATCCATAATTTTGAGATGCTCAGGCGCCTTCACGATTTCAGTATTGCCGGTTTGCCAATACTTGTTGGAGTCTCCAGAAAATCGATGATATGGAAAACACTTTCCATAACTCCTGAAGATGCGCTTAACGGAACAACAGTTCTAAATACTGTTGCACTGCTGAACGGAGCCGATATTCTCAGGGTGCACGATGTAAAAGAGGCGGTGCAGGCTGTTAAACTGATCACTGAAATGCGTAAAACAAAAGATAACTGAGAAACTAATAAATATACTAATGCTCGTTCCTGTTACAGTTCTGGATATAATAGATATAGTTCTTGTTGCATTGATATTGTTTCAGTTATACAGGATAATAAAGGGCACTTCTGCTTTCAGCATCTTTATTGTAGTGTTCCTTCTGTATCTTTTCTGGCTCATTGTCAAAGCTCTTAATATGCAGCTGGTAAGCTCATTACTGGGTCAGGTGATGGGCGTTGGTGTTATCGCTCTGATAGTTGTTTTCCAGCAGGAAGTGCGGCGTTTTCTTCTCGTTATCGGTAATAGGTATATCCAAAACACAAGGTTCTCTCTGAAAAAACTCTTTTTCTCAGCACCCGAATTGCCCGGAGGGATAGGAGTGGTGGAAGAGATAGTAAAGGCTGCTGAATCAATGGCTCAGAAAAAAATAGGCGCCCTTATTGTCATAGAAAGACAGAGCCGCTTAGGTCTTTATGCAGATGCCGGCGAGATGATAAGGGCAAAAATAAGTGCCGAGCTTCTCGAGACGATCTTTTTCAAAAACACACCTCTTCACGACGGAGCTGTTATCATAGAAGATAATCTGATAATCGCTGCTCGTTGTCCATTGCCTGTAACAGATCAGCTGGTTCTTTCTCCACACCTCGGAATGAGGCACCGGGCAGCGATAGGTATGTCGGAGCAGACAGATGCCCTCGTAGTGGTGATTTCAGAGGAGACAGGCCGTATCTCGGTTGCCGATTCCGGCGAGATCCGCGAGAATCTTACCCCCAATGATCTGAGGAACATTCTTCTGATGGAAAAAGTATGGTGAAAAAATTCTATGACATTCACTATCATCTCTTTGATCTCAGTCATCCAAACCTCCTGGCCTTTCTTCTGAATGATGATCTGCTGACTGAAAATTCCCTGAAGAAACTTATATCCCGATTCCCGTTCATATTGCAGGTCCTTCCCTTATGGGTACTTAACCTTTTCCCCGGGCAGGCTGTAAAAAAGATCAAGAACTATATAAGATATGACGCCCTGAATTTTAAAAACCTTCTTTCAGTCATGGAAGGAGCCATTGAGTACCATTTCCTCTATATCGAATATTTTTTGAAGAAAGAGATGAAATACTTTGGCGATCACAGAGGGGCAAAATTCAATAAAGTGATATTGTGTCCATTGTTAATTGATTTCGGATATAAGAACCTTGCCAACGAAGATTGTTTCTATAACCTGCCACCTGCAAAACCTGTAATTGATCAGGTTGTCGATCTGATCAATGCTCTGTGGTTCTATTACAATTATGATCTGATACTTCATCCTGACAAACAGAGCCGCCTTAAATTAATTCCCACCGATACTCCCAAGGAGAAGAAACTTTTTGAGATCTATCCTTTCCTGGGACTGAATACTGTCAATTATGATCTTGAAGAGATAGTCAGGATGTTCGATAAATACTTCAGAGCTTATGAAGATGATGAGGATCCTAAGACACGCAGGGAGAAACTTTTCAGGAAGTCAGGTACAATAAGGACAGGCATAGAAGATATGATTTTCCGCACGAAAGAGGAACAGGATCCAGATTACTATACTTATCTCTTTGCAGGCATAAAGTTATATCCGCCAATCGGTTTTGATCCGTGGCCTGAGGATAACAGAAAGGAGCTTGAGAAGGTAAAATTTGTGTACAGCGAATGTGTGCGGAAGAAACTTCCTGTGACAGTTCACTGCAGTGACAGCGGTTTCGTCACTTCACCCGGAGCCCGCGAATTGACCGACCCTTCAGGGAAGTGGCAGAAAGTGCTTTCAAGGCCTGAATACAGAAACCTGAAGATAAACTTTGCGCATCTTGGTTCGCAGTCGGGCACGAAAACAGACTGGCAGGAGACTATCCTGAAATATATAGAACAGAATAAGAATGTCTTTACTGATTGTTCATGCCAGACCCCGTTTGAGGCAGATTATGAAAAGATCAGGAAGATAATGAACTCCGGCAGGGAATCTGGAATACTGTTCGGCTCAGACTTCGTGATCAATCTTATCTGGTCGCATTCCTACAATGAATACCTCAACAATTTCGTCTGTACCCCCTTGCTTGACGAAAGGCAGAAAGAGCTTATGGCTGTGATCAACCCTGAAAGGTTCCTTTTCGGGTGAATCAGTTGATACTGTAAAGCATCAGCGATTCGGCATCCTTGACATATATATTGTTCCCCGTTATTACCGGGAAAGCATATACAGCGGTTTCAGCAACCTTATATTTAACTATTTCAGAGTAAGCTTTAGGATCGGGCTTGAATACAATAAGATACCCTGTACTTGGAAATCCGATAATTACTGAACCACAATCGAGTATTGTAGAAAAATCACTGTTTGTTGCGTTATCTATCCAGGCTGTCTGACCATTTGCAGCATTAATGCAGTAGATCCTTCTCTGGTCCGTAAACCCGTAAAGATACCCGTCCTTGAGGATAGGAGTTGTCCATTTAGCGCCCACCTCAGGATTACTCCAGAGTTCTTTGGAAACATATGTATCACCCTGGCGGCTTATTTCAACAGCTTTGGAACCTGCCCCGAGCCCTGTGTAATAGATCTTATTCCCATCTATATACGGACTTACACTCACATAGAACCTCTGCATTGGCGGTGTTTCGATTTTCCAAAGGAATTTACCATTGGAGGGATCCAGTGAAATAAGGCTTTTTTCTGTGAACAATACAACCTGAAGGATTTTATCAATAGTCATCATGGAAGGTGAAGCGTAGGCGGGTCCTTCACTGGTGTATTTCCATTTCTCTGCTCCCGTATTAAGATCATATGCCACTACCTGGCCATTATCCTTTCCTCCGGTCTGGAGGATGACCGAACCCTTATAAATTATTGGTGACATTCCAGTCGAGAACTGCGGAACACCCTGGTTTTCATCCTTTTTCCACAACAGTTTCCCGGAGGTTAAATCCAGACATGAAGTGATTCCTGAAACACCGAAGGTCACTATTTTTCCCTCGCCGATAACCGGGGTGCTTCTCGGGCCGGGGTGGGAGCTGGCTGGTCCTGTCACTGCCGGCGCTGCATAGCTGTACCGCCATATCTGTTTACCAGTTGCAGCATCAAGGCACAGCACTGTCTCTTCTGCACCCTGCCGTGTATGGAGGAAAATATTCTTACCTGCAAGAACGGGGGTTGCGTCACCTGTCCCAACAGTGATTTTCCATTTTAATGTAAGCTCAGCAGGCCATTTTGCCGGAGCTTTAAAGCCTGTAACCTTACTGTCACGGCCCGGGCCCCTGAATTGTGACCAGTCCTGGGAGAATGCATTTACTGCACTGATCATTACAACGACCAGAAGAATTGTCAGGTTGGCGATTCTTTTCATATTAAGTGATTTAAGCTAATTCATGAATGATAGTATCAATTTTTCTATTTCCTCGTCACTTTTCCCTTTTGTCTCAAAGGTTTTATTGATTATATCCTTCTTTTCAGGGAACATCTTGATGAGCGATTTCTTATTAAGCTGAAGCTGGCGGAACACTTTATCCGGACCTTCGATGTAATATTTTTTTTCAGGCCGGTACTCATCGTACCGCCTGTCGATTGTATAGGGCCCTTTATAATTGGCGGCAATGAATAATTTCTCAGGGACCTTTATCAGCTGCGGAGATTTTTCTCTGAGCACCTGGTAGAACCTGTTCTCTTTTGTTGCCTTTTCGAAATCAATATTCCGCGTTGTCCTGAAAATAAGGTCCATTCCATCTTTCTTTATAACCAGCTCAGTGACTATGTCTGAAGGTATTTCCATAAGTACCCCGGTGCGGGGATGAGAGAAAAGAAGAGTGTTATCGGCTATGTTAAGGTCGCTTTTGAACTGAATATATTTTTCCTGTCCTTTTGCCAGCATAAGTGAATTCAGCAATGTGTCAAAAAGTCGGGGAGTTCCTTTTACACCCTCGTACCTTGTATCAAAACTCACTGCTCCGGCTGAGCTGGTGTTAAGATTAGCTATAGCCTGCAGATTCAGATCCCCGTTTATACCCCCCTGGTAGGTAGATGCTGACTGAGAAAAACTATCAGAAAATATGAATAATAATGCAGAAAGAATAATCAGGTTCTTCATGGAGAGTTGTAAATATTTCACAAAAACAATCGTATGTACCCGGAAAACCTCAATTCTTATACCAAAAGTAATAAAAAAACACTGCCACTGCACAATCCTTATTCGTCATTATGAGGGTATAAAATATTAAATATAGTTAAAATTCTCCAGATATCCAAGGCAGTTTTCAAAATACAGGATGCCTGTCGTTTATCTTTTTTGTATGTTTGAATGATCAGAATCTGCGGGATTTGAAAGGAATGGATCTGTATACAAATAAAACAATTTTAATAACAGGAGGCACTTCAGGGTTGGGTCTGGAGCTGGTAAAATCTTTTCTTGACAAAGGCAATACGGTTATTGCTACAGGAAGAAGAGAATTAGAATTAAAAAGTTACGAAGGTAAATTTCATCTTTACCGGGTCGATTTCAGCGACCTGAAGGAGACTGCCTCGGTTACAAAAACGATATGCGATAATTTCAGTCTTGATATTGTTGTCAACAATGCAGGAATATTGAGTCCTAAGGAATTTACCCTTACAAAAAACGGATTTGAGTATACATACCAGGTCAATTATCTTGCTCAGCATCTGGTTGACGAGATCATAATTAAGAAACATGACCCCGGAAAACCACTTATAATATCAGCGGTTACCTCACCTGTCTACAAAATTGCTGCTCGTGACCTTAATTATGCCAGAGATAAGACAAATTATAATAGAACCAGGGCTTATTCTGATTCAAAACTCTTTCAGGTTCTGATGTGCAGTCATCTGTCATTGAAGTACAAGGAACAAAATATGACCTTTTTTAGTTTTTTACCCGGAGTATTCAGTTCCCGTATTTACAGAATGCAGCCGAAATTATTTCATGCCCTCTATCATCTTGCTGCTCCTTTTATGAAGGATCCGGTAAAAGTAGCTGCTGAACTGCGCGGCCTTCTGACGCAATCCAATATTGTTACAGGGGCAGTCTATAACGGTAAAATGCATCAGAAAGATCTGCCGGATATAGATGAAGATCTCCTCAGTTCATTCTGGCGCGAGAGTTACAGTATTATAAATCAATTCCTTTGACAGAAGGTCAAAGGATGACAGATCTCTTTTTATTGTTTTTCAAGTATTTTACACGTATATTTAAAACGGCAGTTATCACATTTATTAATTTATATTTTATGAAAAATTTATTTCCGAAAATTATGGCAGTAACAGTGTTTTTTAGCTTGTTTGGTTGTAAAACCTCCGATGATCCATCAACATGGAGCGCAAAGCAGATCGATAAATGGTTCGAAAAATCTGACTGGCTTAACGGCTGGCAGGTAGAACCCGACGCAACGACAAACCGAAAAGAGTTTGCTATTTCCTATTTCAGGCACAAAGACAGGTGGGATAAGGCATTTAAATTCCTGAAGGAGACCGATCTTCAGAATATGGGACTGACCCGCGTGGATATAGACGGTGATAATGTTTATGCAATACCCAGTGAGTACATGTCGAAGAATGAGGATATTGCCCGTTTTGAATCACATCAGAAATATGCCGATATTCAGTATGTCATTGCCGGCAGGGAGCTTATCGGTATCACTCCAATGTCAGAGCTTAAAGATGTAACTGAACCTTATGATCCTGCAAAGGATATAATGTACATGACAGTCAGGACACACAAAGACTGCCCTGCAAACCCGCAAAAAGTATTTCTGCTTTTCCCTGACGACATTCACAGACCCGGATTGAAAGACGGAGAGAATTCACCGGTAAAAAAGCTTGTTATCAAAGTTAAGCTTGATTAAAGCGATAGAATGACAACGTTTGAGCGGTATACTGCGTGTAATATGCGGTATACCGCTTACAGTTTTATAAATATACGTGTCAATCCGTAGTTAAAAAAAGAAATTCACCATGTAGGCCACGGTCCCGATAGCGGGAACATGGAGGTTCTTCATGACGTTTTAATTATATTTGAATTTGAAATTCATCAAACATAACATTATATTTAAAACACATTAAATGAGTTATGAAACGAAGTGAAATAAATTCAATAATCAATAATGCTAAAATGTTCTTCAGCTCAAGGCAGTTCATGTTACCTGAATGGGCATTCTGGACACCCGGCATGTGGAAAGGCGCTTATGAAAGATGTTCGGAGATAATCGACAACAGGCTTGGCTGGGATATCACCGATTTCGGAAGCGGTGATTTCCGGAAACAGGGATTAACTCTATTCACGATACGAAACGGGAATTTAGCAAAACGCGATAAGCTATACTGTGAAAAGATAATGATCTCGGATGAGAAACAGGTGACACCTTCTCATTTTCACTGGGACAAGACTGAGGACATAATAAACAGGGGAGGAGGGAACCTTGTAATTGAACTCTGGAAATCGACACCTGATGATAAACTATCTGATGAGGACCTGACAGTGAGCATCGACGGAGTACTGACAAAAGTCGGTGCCGGAGGTCGTGTGGTTCTTAAACCGGGACAGAGCATTTGTCTGCCCCCGAGGTTATACCACCGTTTTTATGGCGAGCAGGGGAAGGGCAAAGTTCTCATCGGTGAGGTGAGCATGGTCAATGATGATGACAGCGACAACAGGTTCCTCGATGAAACAGGACGATTCCCTGCGATAGAGGAAGATGTGGAACCGGTGCATTTACTCGTAAAGGATTATCCGAAATATTTATAATGTTTTTGAGGACGAATAAGCGGTAAAGTTCAAAAATACTATCAAAGAAATTCCACGATATTATCAAGAGGTTTTCTCTGCTTTACACCGCTTTTCTTATAGCCTGACTTTGGATAACCCAGTGGAGTGATCCCGAAGATAACCTGATTACCAGGGATTTGTAGTGCCTCCCTTAGTGCAGCAGGATCGTAAGCTTCGATCCAGCAGGTGGCAATACCTTCATTTTCAGCAGCAAGTATAATGTGCGTCATGGCTATTGCCAGATCCGTTTCAATGGAGTTATATCCATCATATTTTCTGACCCATGCCTGATCTTTCAGTCCGGCGATTACCAGGATATGCGGAGCATCCCTGAACCAGTCACGTGGATAACATTTTCCTGCCTTTTCAAGCATTTCCCGTGATGAGATCACGAGGAACTTCCAGGGCTGGTAATTGCAGGCTGATGGAGCAAGGCGCCCCGCATCAAGGATCCTTGTGAGGATATCCGCGGGAACTGGCCGTTTTGGATCGTAATTCCTTACACTCTCACGGGAACGGATAAGATCGTAATATTCCATGGTTTAGTTTTCGGATTGGATTTAATATACAATTTTAGTGAAATCAGATTAAAATTGAATCAGTAATCAAAGAATAATAATTAAGAACAATGATCCCTTAAAAAACTTACTTTTTTTGTATATTTATTACCTTGTGATCATTTCATTGTAATTGAAGAAAATTGCAGCCATAATCCTGGAAAACGACAATAACGAATTGTTGCTTTACCTGCGTGATAACAAACCCGGGATTCCCTTTCCTAACTGCTGGGATCTTTTTGGAGGACATGTTGAGGAGGGCGAGACTACTGAGGAGGCTCTTATTCGGGAAGTGAAGGAAGAATTGGGCATCACCCTCGGTGAGTTCCGGTTCTTTAAAAGGTATGAATGTCTCACAGGAGATGCGTATCCAAATGAAAAATTTATTTTTGCCGGCAGGATCAATATCCCGATAGAGGATATGACATTATTTGAAGGAGAAAGGCCTCAATACTTTAAGAGAAGCGAGATCCCGCATGTTAATTTCGCTAATATTCTCAGGGAAGTAGTGATGGATTATATCAACGAAACTGACGGGCCTGGTAAGGTTTAACACTCTTTTTTTTGGATTCTTTGCGATATCTGCCGGTAATTACAGATATGATCATTTTAATTATTTCCCAGACCATGAATCCAAGAAAAACGGCCATGAAAACATATACGATCCAATATACCGGGCTAAAATCATCCATTGTAGTATTTTTTTTGTTCTCACTAGCAAATAATGTTTAATCCAGATATTAATATATTATACGATCTTTATAAAAGAATGTTCCGGTTTTGAGTACTTATCTGAGGTCATAAGATAGATCAGGATCAGGAATTTAGGATAAGGGACACATATTTTTCAGAAAATTATTGAATTCTCCCGGACTGTTGTGTAATTTTAAAGAGTCAGGTCAGTATCCTTAAGGCTGGAAGGCATTTGTAGTGAATTTATAATTGTTCCGATGGTAAAAATTGAACAGGAAGAAAGAAGTTTGTCGTTTCGGGCTGCAATTAAGGAGAGTAACTCATTTTTACGTCAGAAAGACAACAAAAGTGCTCTCAGGGCTTGCAGAAAAGCCTCTTTATACCTTCCTGATCCCTCTGATCAGTTCGATTATCTGTGCCATCTGTCAGAACTAAGGGATCTGCAGGCTAAAATATGCATTACTTATAAAAACCCTCATTATAAAGCTTTTTTGATCCATAGCCTTGAAGCTTTTGCCTTCGAGATTGCAAAAGATCTTCTTCTTTTTCCTTCAATGGCGCCATTTTACTATAAAAAGAAAATCCAGTCCTCACCTTATGTTGTCAATCCTGATGATAACATCAATTTATCACCCGATGATACAGGTTGGAACCTTGCATTAAAGAAACTGAATCTGTTCAGGTACAGGAAAGCAATTATCGAGGAGTTTAATGAATTCATTTACGAAGACCTGCCTCTTATCTATGGCATACCCCATAAGTATAATGATGAAGAGCTGCTGGAAAGAATATCTGCCACTTATAAGACTAAATATAAGGCTTACAAGGATTGGTTATATTTGAATTATACTGTTGCTAATAAATTATCCAACAAGCCGTTGAATTATCTGACTTACGAAATACACAAATTCATAAAGAAGCTTCTGGAGAAGTATCTTCTCATCAGCAGCGGAGATACCCCTGGTGCACCGTATCAGAGATGAAACTAAAAAAGCGGCTTCTTTTTTTGAAGCCGCTTTTTCCGATTAACCGGTAATCAGATCTTATTTCCGGCTCTCAGTAGCGGGAGTGTTTTCTTCAACCCATTTCTTCTGCTCTGGAGTAAGAAGACTCATGACCTTTGCCCTGTGTGCTTCCCTAAGCTCTTTCATCTTCGCCTGCATGTCTATCCTGAGCTTTTCCATTTCAGCCTGCTGTTTGCCTTTCAGATCTGCGATATCCTTCTTTTGCTTGTCGGTGAGGTTTGGGATGTTATTAAGACCTGCCATCCCGGGGCGCATTCCTCTTCCGGGCTGACGCATCATTCCACGCTGACCAAAACCCTGCTGCCTGTTCCTCATTCCGGCGGGAGGTATAAAATTATCGTTCATCCTTCCCATTCCGCGACGCATCTCCATTCGCGGCATCTCCATCCTGCCTTTAAAAGTTGAATCCGGTCTCATTCCTCTCATTCCTCTCATGCCCGGCTGTGCATCGAGAGTCATGCTTCCTGTCACTGTCAGAATAAGCATGATTACCAGAATTTTTACGTTTCTTTTCATATTGCTCTACTTTTAAGTTATTATTCTGTTTTGTTTCTTCGTTATAAAGACAATTCATAACGGCTTTTGGTTCCCGTGAAAAGGCAGATTAACATATTATTAACCTGACACATCAGGATAACGAAGAGGCGAAAGGTTGAAACATTAAAACATTGAAACGTTGAAGCGTTGAAGCGTTGAAGCGTTGAAGCGTTGACTCTAAGACTCTGAGACTCTGGGACTATCAGACTACTTTTCATATACCGATATCATACACGAAAACCTTATCCCAGTGTCTCACATAGAGACGTTTTCCAGAGATAACCGGGTGAGCCCAATACATACTTTCACCTCCTTTCGGTACAGTGAATTCACCCATGAGTTCATATTTTTCGGGAGATGCCTTGATCAGACTCATAACACCACTTCTTTCATCAAGAAGATATAGCATCCCTTCAGCATATGTGATGGATCCTTTGCCTCTTATCTGATTCCACATCTGTTTGCCGGTAAGAAAATCAAGGCAAAACCAGCCTCTTGAATTAGTGCCCGAGCCGTACAGGTGTCCGTTATGCAGTATGACTCCTCCATGATGATTGTCTAAAAGCGCAGATTCCCAGACTGTTTCTGTTTCGAAAGCATTGCCTGACCTTTTCAACCTTATAAGCATGCTTCCCTTTCCATAGTCGCTTGTAATATAAACATGTCCGTTTTCAACAACAACATCAGTGAGGTTAAGCCCCTGCTTATTCTTGAAATCAACCTTCCAGAGTAATTTCCCCGTGGCGATATCAACTCCATAATAGCAGTCTGCACTCGCTCCTGTTAAATGTCTGAATCCTCCGAAATCAAAGACAACAGCCGAGGTATATCCTTCTACACCCGGGATATCAGTATTTGCCCAGATCAGTTTGCCATCATCCTTGTTGAGGCATACCTGGAATCCCTTTTTACCTGAGGGACGCACATATATCCTGTTGCCCTCAATGTAAACCGATTCAGCATATCCATATTCAGTCTGAGGAGCATCAAATTCTTTCGGGAGATCTTTAGCCCATATCTCCTTTCCTGTCTTTGCATCATATACAGCCAGTCTTCCCGCTTCACTAAGGCAGTACAGTCTTCCGTTGTCATATGTCGGAGTACTTCTTGGACCGGTATATGATGAAGCCCAGGATGCTGTTGTTGACCAGGATTTGCCATTAGGACTGCTCCATACAGGTTTGCCGTTCAGATCAAAGGCAAATACGTAGCTCAGATCCTTTGATTTCCCGGCTGTGAATATCATACCTTCTCCGAATGAAACTGAGCTGTAACCATCTCCCAGTCCGCTGATTGTAAAAAGCAGTTTTGGTCCGCCTGCCGGCCACTTCTTCAGGAGCCCGGTTTCAATTGATTTATTTGTACGATCCGCACCATGAAAACAGGGCCAGTTTGACAGCTTCTGGGAATCAGCGTTGTTACATTGCAGTGATAACAGTATCAGCAGAGCAGTCAGAAACGATAAGGGGAAATTATGAAAGCTTAATTTCATGATTATTGTACTAAGAATTTTCAATCGTGGCTAAGATAGGAATTACATTTATCAGACAAAAGATAGTTTTCAATCTTCTGTTGAAATTTTGTCTGACAGTGGGTTATTAAAAACCGATGAGGTTTAAAATTCAGCTGTAACAGACTTTTACGCTGAACGGCCAGGCTTAAAATTATTTTTCGGTATGAAAAATATTGTTTAAATTTACTTAAATACAACAATTTATGAACCTAACACATTGTCAAAAATGAAACTAAAGGTGCTTACTGTTTTGTTTGCAGCCTGTATTATCTTCCTTCTGAATGTACAGGATGGGTACTCACTCACTCAAGATGACGGGGAAAAGACTTCAATGAACTTCGTCAAGGTAAATCTTACATCTCTTCTGATCAAGAACTATTCGGTTCAGTATGAGAGGGTTCTCTCAAAAGATTTTTCTGCGGGAATATCGTTCAGGGTAATGCCTGAGACAGGTCTCCCTTACAAAAACCTGATATTTAATATCGCTGACATAACTGAACCTGATGAAAAGGAGATAATTGAAAACCTGTCAATAACCAATTATGCAATTACTCCGGAATTAAGATACTATCCCGGAAAGAAGAAATACGGAAAGGGCTTTTATCTTTCCCTCTTCTACAGATATGGCAGTTATAATGCTAAGAATATAAAATATGAGACAGTAAACGATGAAGACGAAGACCTTACAATAATACTGTCTGCTGATGTGAAATCACATACCGGAGGCTTAATGATAGGAAACCAGTGGGCATTAGGCAAGAATCTATGCCTTGATTTCTGGATTTTTGGGCCACATTTCGGTGTGAGCTCAGGGAATGTATCCGGGACCTCTTCCCAGGCAATGACATTGGAGGATCAGCAGAATATTAAGGATGAGATGAATGAAAACCTGGGTGAAGCCGATATCCCAATGTTCAAGTATAATATCAGCACTACAAGTAATGATGTCAAACTGGACTTTGACGGTCCGTGGGGAGGACTACGATTCGGCCTTACATTCGGTGTGAGATTTTAACAGGTTATTAAATAATTCTCAGACAGCGTCTTCTCTTAAATGATCAGGGATTATATCTGTTTCCGAGTAACAGTTTATCGCCTGAGTCGTCGGCCTCATAAATTTGCGGCTTTCTTGGGCCGTTCCCTTCGGAATGATGTATAATAAAGAGGAGTTTTCCTTCAAAAGTTCTGAATAGCATTCCATGTCCTGAGTTGTCTCCCTTGAATGCTTTTTCTTCCTGTATCCATGGACCTTTGAGCTTTCCTGAAGCAGAATAGGCTACGCCCTGGGCATACCTGTTTTCTCCCCAGCTTGACCATAGCATACCCAGTTTCCCTGTTTTTGTTCTGAACATCTGGGGTCCGTCTGTGACCCATCCCGGCATTTTCAAACCAAAAGTAGCCTCGCCAATGCTGTTCATTTCTTTAGACCAGGCTGCTTCACTTGCACGAAAGATGGTTGTCGGTTCAGCGGTACGATGAGTCAGATCCTTTGAAAGAGGCATATAATCCATTGTTCCGTCGATGAGTTGGGTCCATTCATGAACGATCACCATGTATGTGGTATCGTTTTCAGTGTAAAGAGTACCGTCGATTATATCCCAGTCTTCCGGACCCAGGCAGAATTCGCGTTCCTGGACCAATGGTTTAAAAGGACCTTCTGGAGAATCACCAACCAATAACTGAGTCTGGTTGCGGGGCACGTTGTAACGACGGGGGACAACCTGTATCAAAGTACTGTGGTCGCTCCAGGTGCCGGCATAATAATACTTATTGCCGATATGATGGATCTCTCCGGCTGCAACAAAGAGCCCATCCATCCATGTCCCTGTGAGATCTATTATCGAGTATGGACCTGTCCACATCTTAAGATCCTTGCTTTTATACAAACGTCCACCTGTACCTGTCAGATAATAAGTTTTGGTTTTTTCATCCGGATAGATAAAGGGATCACTCATTGAAAGATCATCAAGAGAAACAGTAGTGATTTTTGGTTCAGGCCGCGGCAATCTTTGCGGAGGCTTCTGCCCCTGAGTACCTGCAGGAGGCTGCATCCCGCCGAAATTCCTCTGTCCCGGATCAGCAGGTGGAGCCTGTTCTCCAGGAACAAGAGGTTTCTTTTGACCTGATTGTGCCTGAGCAGTAGAATTAATGAGGTTGCAAGCCATCAGGATTATAAATAAGAAAGCAGCCAATGAGAGATTGAAAATTTTTTTCATGATAAATCAATATTAGTTTTGAACGATCAGCTAATCAATTTTTAAGAATTATTACTCAAACATACACAAAATCCGGTATCGGTTTTCTGAAGAGATAAAGAATTCAATTATTTTTTTATATGAGTATCAGGGATCATACACAATATTTCATTGATTTTGGCTGCGCCGAGCTCTCCCGATGAATCAGGATCGGTTCTTCGTCTACCCCGGCCTCATTCCCCCTTATCCCCAAGGAGACCGTGTCATCCCGAACGAGTAAATCCTGAGTGTACGAAGGATTAACGAGTGAGGGATCTCCTCCTTTCGGCAGAGAATAAAAGAAAGATGTGTATAAAGGGTAGGGGTTGATAAATTGATTTTCAAGCGATTTTTTAAATAGCATTAATGATTCCTGATACTCATATTATTTTAATATTATATTAGAATACCCTCCATAAACTGAAAATGGCTGCCGCCTGGACTGGAAATTAAATGTAAGGCAAAATATTTAAAATATGTTAAATATTGATTTTTAGTGTTTTATCCTGAAGATTGGCATATGATTTGAGTTGTTTATTTATAAAATTCAAGAGGTTATGAAAACAATAAAATTAAATATGGCAGGCCTCTTTCTGGTACTTGGATTATTATTGATTTCTTCATATTCTAATGCTCAGGATCTCAAATTAACCCGGAAGGAACGAAAAGAGGTAAGAAAAGCACAGATGAATGCAAATTTCCATATTCTGGATTCTCTCCTGAATGCAAGAAGTTTTGTGCTGGAAGCAGATTTTCTGCAGGATAAATATGGTATGAGAGTACCAGTTATTTCAAATGTGAATTTTATAAGGGTAGACCAGTTCAAGAGTGTGTTACAGACAGGCACTGGAACAGGTTTCGGTTATAATGGTGTGGGCGGAGTTACTGCTGAAGGTAAGATCAACTCATGGAATATACATAAAAATGCAAAGGAACTAAGCTATACACTTCGTTTCACCGTGATGACCCAGATCGGAACATATGATGTATTAATGACAGTCAATTCGGAAAATAACGCATCAGCAATAGTTACAGGATTATGGCCAGGTAAACTTACCTGGGTCGGACATCTCTATACTCTTAACAACTCAAGAGTCTTTAAAGGTCAGAACACTATTTGATCTTAACGGAATAAGTTACCTGTCCGGGATCATAATGTGTCATCCTGGTTGGAGGAATTCTATTTTATAGAGGAAACAATTTCCCTGATCTTGGTTCACCACACTGTACGCATTCGGCATCGTACCAGCTCATTGGCAGGCCGCACCTGGGACAGCGCCAGCGTTCCTCTTCATATTTAACCCATTCCTGAACGCCCATCTTACGGATCTTTTCAAGATTTGGCAGGTATTCGGCACGGTGCAGCAATCCTGTATTGATAAAACCCATTATACGGGTACAGGGCAATTCGGTACAGTCAGAACAACGTGTCACATTCTGTTTGCCTGCAGCACATACCTTCATCGGGCATTTTTGGCAATGGGGAGCTAATTCGCCGCCGCTGAGACAGCCGTCGCATAGAAGGCCGTCCATCCATTTCGGATCCGGAATCGACTTCTTTGCCGTCACCGGTCCGGCTGATAATCTCTTTTGCAGTCTCATTTTTATCTGCTTTTCATCACTGTGTTTAGCGATGTAAGCCGGACAAGCTCCGCAAAATGTTCCGCATACGGCTGCCAGATGTACTTTACTATCATTATTTTGCTCTGAATTCCCTTCTGAGGCTGCCAGGCGATTGAATGGCTTGCATGCGCAATAAACAGCTGCAACGGCTACTCCTTTTACAAACTTCGACCGGCTTATCTTCTTGTTATTGCAGAATTTCATATTGGCTTTTGCATTTTTGAGAGTAATTATCTTAAGTCTCGTTTATTATGTGCTTGGTGTTGTTATTCAGGGTCGTCTCTCCTGAAAGATTCCGGATATCAGTACAAAGATAGAGATTTGTCAGAAAGAGGCGCGCTGATTCATCATGATTAACCTTTGTCATTTTGTTTCTGGATTCCTATGAGGTTTAATTCCTGTTGATTTGCAAAGATTGAATTATTTCCGGGAATTGTCTGAAAGAGTATTTAAGTTATTGTCAAAAAGTACTTAGTAATTAAACTATTATCCGGAATATTTCTTACAATTGCAAAGTGAAATTGCATATTATAGTTTAAATTAGTTATTTATGAAATTACCACACGAATGTAACAGCATTGGAGAAGTACGTCAGGAAATTGATTATATCGACAAAAATATTATCAGCCTTATCGGGCAAAGGTTTTCTTATATCCGGGAAATAGTAAAGTATAAGAATGATATTGATGCGGTGTATGCAAAAGAAAGATATCTTGATGTTATCAGGATACGGCGCAACTATGCTGCCGACAATAAACTGGATCCGGACCTGATAGAGGATTTATACAGGATAATGCTTGACTATTCAATAAATGAACAACTTGAATTATTTAAGAAGAAACAAAAATAATTTACTATGTACAGGAAGGAAATTAAAGTAGTTGATTGCACAGTCCGTGATGGAGGCCTGATGAACAACTGGCGTTTCAGCGACGATTTTGTGAGATCGGTGTACAAGGCTTGTGTTGAGGCCGGGATTGATTATATGGAGATAGGATATAAAAGCAGCGAAAAGATCTTTTCGCGTAATGATTTTGGCCCCTGGAAATTCTGTGATGAAAAGGATGTGAGGCGGATTGTCGGTGACAATAAAACAAATACTAAGCTGTCAGTCATGGTTGACATAGGCAGGGTTGATCTCGACAATCTCCCTCCAAAATCGAAGAGTGTTATCGATATGATAAGGATCGCTACTTACGTCCATCAGATGGACAAGGCAATATCTATGGCGGAACACTGTATTGATAAGGGATATGAAACAACAATAAACCTGATGGCTGTATCGAAGGTAAATGAGCGTGATCTTGATGAGGCTCTTCACGATGTTGCGAAGTCTCGGGTGCCTGTCTTTTATGTTGTAGACAGCTTCGGTAGTATGTATTGTGAAGAAATAGAGTTGATAACTAAGAAGTATCAGGAGCTTCTTAAAGGAAAAACAATAGGTATCCACGCACATAACAATATGCAGCTGGCTTTTTCGAATACAATCACTGCCATAATCTATGGATGCAATATGATGGATGCAACTTTGCTGGGTCTTGGAAGAGGTGCCGGAAACTGCCCGATCGAACTTTTGATAGCGTTTCTTAAGAATCCAAAATACAGATTATTGCCTTTGTTCCAGGCTATCCAGGATATTATTCTCCCGATGCAAAAAGAAATTCAGTGGGGATATCATATACCCTACCTTGTTACAGGAGCCATGAACGAACATCCAAAGGAAGCAATGGAATGGATGAGTTCGGAAAAGAAAGACGATTTTGTCGGATTCCTGAAGCATATGCATGATAATTTTGCGCTTCTCGAATAAATTGGAAAAACGGTAGTGTTAACCACATCTGGCCGCTTAGATTACTTTAATCTAAAATACTTAGGAACAATTGGTTATGTAGGGTTAATAATGGACAATTTACTCCGGCTGGAGGTGGCCAGGGCCTCTGGCTTTTCTACAGAAAAGAATTCTTAATTTCGTTGTCGTCAGGATTTGCATCAGTTATTAAAGATATAAAATTCAGTTATGTTAAACCTAATCCAATAATCCGTTATGAAAAAATTGGTATGGCTTCTGTCAGCAATTATTGGACTTCTCTTGATAGTCATTATAATCAAGACTATTGCCTTCAAATCTATGCAAACAGACCCCGGGAACATCTCGCTTCCTGTGTTTGGTGATGAAAGTGCAGATCGTCTGTCACGTGCGATCAGTTTTCCCACTATTTCATACGAACCCGGTGCACCAATAGACACAGCCGCTTTCGGGGGATATCATAAATTTCTGTCTGAAGCCTATCCGTTATTACATTCAAAATTGAAAAAGGAAATATTTTCCTCATTCAGTCTCCTTTATACCTGGGAAGGCAGGAATAAGAGCTTAAAACCGGTCATTTTTATGGCACATATGGATGTTGTTCCTGCCGGTGAAACTGGTTCCTGGACAAAGCCGCCTTTTTCCGGCGAGAACGATGGAACATATATCTGGGGGAGAGGCACCCTCGATGACAAAGCCGCAATGATCTCAATATTGGAAGCTGTTGAAAAGCTTCTCTCCGAAAATTATCAGCCTGAAAGGACTGTTTACCTTGCATTCGGACATGATGAAGAGATCAGCGGACTCAAGGGAGCTGCTGTAATTGCTGCTGCCCTGAAGGAAAGAGGTGTGGAAGCGGAATTTGTTATTGACGAAGGTTATGCCGTAACAATAGGCATGGTTCCTTTGATTGATAAACCTGTAGCATTGATAGGGACATCCGAAAAGGGTTATCTTTCAGTAAGCATGACAGTCGAGATGGAAGGAGGCCATTCAGCATATCCTGCTGCAGAATCTGCCATAATTGTACTTAACAGGGCGCTTAAAAATACTGTCGATAATCCGATGAAAGCGAAAATATCCAGGCCAGTGGATGATTTTATCAGGTATATCGGACCCGAAATGCCGTTTTATGCCAGGGCAATATTTGCAAACAAATGGCTTTTCAAAGGTGTCATTCTTAAGATCTATGCAGGCGGGAGTAATTCCAATGCCCTGGTCAGGACAACCACAGCACCGACTATTTTCAATGCAGGATTCAAGGATAATGTTGTCCCGACAAAAGCGGAGGCGGTTGTGAATTTCAGGATTCTGCCGGGTGAAACATCAAATGATGTCATTGAGCATCTGAAAAAAGTAATAGCCGACAACAGAGTTGTAATTAAAGAACTGGAGGGACGCAAGGAGCCTGCACCCGACTCGCCGATCAATGTTCCGGGCTTTGACGTTATTCATAAAACCATAAGGCAGGTATATCCTGAAGCACTTGTTGCCCCGACAATGATGATAGCAGCATCGGACAGCAGGAAATATACAGGGGTAAGCAGTAACATTTACAACTTTGCCCCGATCATGGTCACTTCCGAAGACCTTGCAAGAACGCATGGATTGAATGAAAGGAATAAAATAGAAGATTACAAACGGGGTATAGGGTTCTTCTACCAGCTGATAAAAAATTGCGATAATTGAACTGATACTTCAGAAAGAGGAATTTCCTGGTCTGGCAGAGGAAACTGGAGAGGTCACGACATTAATCAGTTACAGGAAAAATATTTATCTTGAGTGCTGAAAAAATCTTACTGACAGAGTAAAACAGATAAATAATAAAACCTTATATGAAATGAAAAAATCAAATCTTATCCTTCAGTTTTCTTTTGTGATCGTGCTGTTGTATCTGCTATCAGGATGCAGCCAGCCGGCTCAGAGGGAACAACCGGTTGAATACGGGCCCAGGGCCCGGACCTATGAATTGCCCTCTGTCCCCGGGGTAGTTTATTATGCTGCACCTGACGCCAGCGCATCTTCCGATGGTCTTACACCTGACAGTCCAACCACTATCGAGACAGCAATTAAAAAGGTTGTTACAGGTGATGCCATTATTCTGCGCGGAGGTGTTTACCGGACTGGCGATCTGGTTTTCAATCAGGGAGTTGTCATACAACCGTATCAGGATGAGAAACCTGTTTTGAAAGGCACCATGGTGGCTCAGTCCTGGTCGAAGGTTTCAGACAGTCTCTGGGTTACGGAATGGGATCGTTTATTTCCGGCAGGTCCGGAATCATGGTGGAATCGCAAACGGAATGAACAGTTTACTCCTATGCACCGCTTTAACAACGACGGGGTATTTATAGATGGCCAATATCTGCAATCGGCCGGCAGTATTGAGGAAGTCAACAAGGGTACTTTCTATGTTGATTACAGTAAAAACAGGATTTACATAGGTGCCGATCCGGAGGGCCGCCTGGTGGAAATTACTGCATTCCGGAAGGCACTTTACAGGACTCTTGGAATCGCAAATGACAGAATCCCTGACAAGAAAGGTCCTGTAATAAGGGGACTTGAAATAACCCAATATCCGGATACAATGGTTCACATCGGTACAACAGTGCTGGCTGTCGATGGGCATGGCAGAGATATCGTCAGTACACTTATCGAAGACTGTATCTTTTCGAACTGCTTCAGGATTGGTGTATTCTGCAACAGCGACAGCATGGTGATGCGTAATTGCAGGATATTCAATACCAATACGGAAGGATTATATGTTGTTGCATCTCAGGATATCCTGATCGAAAGGAATATTTTTGAGCAGAACAATATTGAGAAATGGACAGGGTTTTACCCGTCAGGAGTAAAGATCTTTAACCGGAGTCACAGGGCTGTGTTCCGTGAAAACCTGGTGACAAACCAGCCTAATTCAAACGGAGTATGGTGGGATGTGGGTAATCACGATGCTGTTTTCGTAAAAAACGTTGTAAGTAATGTAAGCCAGAACGCCCTTTTCTTTGAGATCTCTGACGGTGCTGTTTTTGCCGGTAATTTCTTTCTGGACTGCAACCAGAGCATATACGTTTTGAACTCAGCTAACGTGGAAGTGTACAACAACACAATGATCAACAGCAGGGTTCAATTCAGCCGCGATAGCCGTGGCGATCAGCTTGGCGTTTTTGGCTGGCACGATACTACAGGACCCCGGGTGGAGGAACGCCACGGCCATGTCTTTGTCAACAATCTGATGTATATGAGCGGCGAAAACACTTCGCCGATGTTACAAACACAGCAGTCATCGTCCTTGTGCGAAAGACTAAGCACACCCCATCTGAAAAGCCTCAACAATAATATATTCATCAGGGGAGATGCGGCAGGAGAGAATAAAATTCCAACAATACGGTGGACCCCGTATCCCGATGATGATTGCAGTATCGATATCTTCTCACCCGAAGAACTCAGTAAAATTATCCCTGAATTTTGCACAAAGTGTCAGTATTTTGAAAATTACCAGGGTCCGTTGTTTGCTGATATAAAAAACAATGATTACCGGCTGGTAAAAGCATTTCCCGGCATTAAGGCTGCTGCAGAAATACCTGATCGTATCGTTAGATTATCCGGATTGAAAGGAACAGGGAAACCTTTCCCGGGTGCCTTTGCACCGTAATAGTGTCCGGCATTAAAAGGTTCAGGTAATAAAGCAAGTCAATTTTGTCTTTGGTTTCGTTGATGGCAAAAGAAACACTATCGACGGCCGATGTTTTGATGTTATCACTCCTGAAGACTTCATGAATCGGAAAGAGCGACAACGATGTTAACAATCAAATAATTGATATTTTTTGTCATGTACTAAACAGATTATTTATTATAATTGGAATGCTTAGTATAAATGAATCTATTTAAAACCTCATCATTTACCGTTAAAAACCCAGGAGAATAAAACATGAAAAAGAAAAAAAATCGTCTCTTAGTTGTTCTTGCATTGGCTCTCATAATGCCTGCCACCATGATGATGGTGATTTCAATAGTTGGAGCAGGATGCAATGTAGTTACACCACCCAGACCGGAAGGTCCATGTGACATCTATGCTGCAGGTGGCAGTCCCTGTGTGGCTGCCCACAGCAGTACCCGTGCGTTATATGCATCATATAACGGACCTCTTTACCAGGTCATACGTCAGTCGGACGGTAAAACCCTGGACATAGGTGTAGTAAAACCTACCAGGGACGATCCGGGCGGATATGCTGACGCAGCCGCCCAGGATAAATTCTGTGCCAATACCTACTGCTGGATCTCAATTCTATATGACCAGTCAGGTAAAGGCAACAATCTTATTCAGTCACCCCGTGGTGGTGCAGGTAACCCCACGGCCATGGGCGGATTTAACAGCCTGCCGATCGCCGACATGGCTCCTGTTACACTCATGGGTCACAAAGTCTATGGCATCTTCATCGAGCCGGGTATGGGCCTTCGCCAGGACGATCCGAAGGGTACTGCAGTTGATGATCAGGCAGAGGGACAGTATTGGGTTATTAACGGTCATCACTATAACGGTGGCTGTTGCTTCGATTACGGCAACGCTGAGATCGACAGCCGCGATGACGGCGACGGTACAATGGAAACCACCTATTATGGCAACGCCGTTACGTGGTATTATGGACAGGGACCTGGTCCATGGATCATGACCGACCAGGAGAATAACATTGTAGGTTGTGTAACCGACTCACCTGCCAATAAGTATTGCCCTGATCTACCTACAATTACCTGGCGTTTTGTTACAGCCACATTTGATGGAGAACCAGGCTACTGGAGGACAATGGGCGGCGACGCTCAGAGAGGCGATCTGTCAATAATGTTCGACGGACCCCGCGTCCAAAATGAAAAAGCGACGCGTCCGGAATTAATAAGCAGCTATGATCCTATGCGCAAGCAGGGAGCTATCGACCTGGGTAACGGTGGCGATAATGGCAACTGGTCACAGGGAACTATGTACGAAGGCGCAATGACAGCTGCAGGTACATTCCCGACAGAAGAAACCAACCAGAAGGTACAGGCCAATATAGTGGCCGCCGGCTACGATGTCCCCCGTCTGAGCGTCGCTCCGGCCAATGCAACCGACATGCCTCCGGGTCTTCAGACTTTCTCACCGGGATCGTCACAGAACACGACCTTAACATTTACAAATACTACAGGCGCACCGGTAAAGGGTCTTAACCTGAGCCTTACCCTTCCCGGGGGATGGAAGGCTGTTGTTCAAAACTCCACAGAGACTTCAAAGAGTTTCCCGGATCAGATAGAACCAGGGGCCAGCGTAAATGCAACTTTCACTGTAACTTCAGGATATAAGGCTTTCAATGGTGACCTTGTTGGCAAAGCCTCATGGAAAAATACAGCAAACGGTAAATCTCAAACCGAGACAGCAATTGAGAAAGTTCGCAATGTAAGTCCGGTAAAGATAAATGAATTCCGTATCAGTGACGGATCCAATACTACGAACTCTTTCGTTGAGCTCTATAACGCCGGCAGCAGTGAAGTTGATATTTCAAACTGGACACTTACTATGCGTCCATACCAGATGCCAATCTTTTCATCCGTAAATATACCGTCCGGGACAAAACTGGCCTCAAATGGTTTCTACCTGTTAGGTTTGTCCACTTCCGGGCTGGCTGTTCCTGCAAAAGCCGGTGAATCGGTCATTTATGTAAGAAGCACGACAGGTATGTCGGCAGGTGATGTAATTGAAATAGGGGAAGGTGCCAACATGGAAAGACGTACTATCAAAAGTGTCGGTACAGCAGCAGGTCTTCCTCCGGGAACCTCATCGGGAATCCGTACTGCCGGACAAGATACACCTCCAACCGTATGGCAACCTCTTCCTGAAGGTCCGGTTATTACGATCCCCAAAGGATCAACAAACGTGCCTGTTGCGAGTGTGGCAGGTATCGTGGCAGGTCAGAAGATTGGTATCGGTTATGGCGCCACATATCCTGTTGCAGTTAATCCCATTGAAAAGTACGAGGTGGTTACGGTTACAGAAGTAGGCAAGCCGGGTACGCAGGGATTTCTTTCAATGGACGCAAAAGCAGGCGATACAAACATCAAGGTGCATCCTATTGGTAACATATCGGTTGGTGACAAAATAAGACTTGACGTTGAAAGCGAAGGTCACGGGATCGAGTGGGTCACCGTAACGCGTGTTGGCACACAGTCGGTTCGCAACACTTTCAATGGTCCTCTTGCAGATAACGAGGATCCTGGTACCGGACTCGATCTGGCAGAACCGCTGAAGTTCAATCATTCATCCAACCTCCCGTTTGCCTGCAATGGAACAGGGATCACCTTCGAGCCGGCAACGGCTTTCGATCACTCGAGCAACGAGCCGGTCCTTCCGCTCGGTACCGGTATCACTCTCGACCAGCCACTTACCATGGACCATGAGATCAATTCTGTTATACGTGATGAAAAAGTAACAACCGCCGGTTACCAGGGAACTCCCGCACCAGATCAGTGGTTCGGCGGCCCTGCCTTCTTTATCAGTGCAGGCAATATGGTGCTGCGTGATGCAGCAGGCAATGTTGTTGACGGTCTCAACTATGGACTGATAGTCGATCCATGGGCAGCAGAAGGGTACATGGGTGTTTCAGAAATTGAAGCGAGCGGATGCAAAGCACCTTCGCCCCGTATTACTACAACCGGAGTTAACATCAGTGCTAATGCAATCAATCCCGTCCAGCCCGATATGAGTACGGGTCGCTACCCGGACGGTAAAGACAACGACTCCAATTGCAGCGATTTCAAGGTTCAAAACAACGTCTTAATGCTGGCAGCATCAACAGCCGGTTCAGATAATATTAAAGTCGCCAGTGTTGCAGGTTTCAGCAATGGTCAGAAGATCATTATCGATAAAGGTGCAAATAGTGAGACCGCAGTTATCAGGGCTGTTGGTACACCCGGGGCAACTACAACAGGAACTGCCTCCAGGGCGGGAGCTACTGCTATCACTGTTGCGGGTCTTTCAGGCTTTAGCGTTGGTCAGACAATTACAATAGGCAGCGGTGCAAACGCCGAGACAGCAACTATTGCTACCCTCACTCCGGCACGTGGTCGTATTGGAAGTGCCAATTACAATCCGGTCAACTCCATTACTTTCACTGCTCCGCTCAAGAAAACACATGCTATGGGAGCACAGGTCTCCGGCACTGGGATCACCCTCACCATGCCTCTGACAAGGGCTCATAACAGTGGTGCACAGGTAGCCAGTAACCTTCCCACACCGGGTCATCCCAATCAATATTAGGAAACCTTAACAGTAACTAAAGCTGGATTTAATTAAAATATTTATATGTGAGGTATGAATCTGTAGTTTTATCAAGTGGCCCCGGGATCTTTTATCTTTGACATACCGGTATATATCAGAGCATGTATTGCAGGATTCAAAAAGCTCTTTATTGGTCATTTTCTCAGCCCCGGAATAGACACCGGGGCTTTCATTTTACTACTACTATCCTTTAAGAATTTGCAACTTTGATTACGTGAACTAAAATCGAATAGTGGTTTTATCTACCAGTTTTGGCGTAATATGATTATATTTATTACTCATTAAACCGAGCAACAAGTTGATTGCCAGCGCGATAACTTTAGTTTTAAATTAAAATTTTAATATTTAATAAATCAAGTGAAATATTAAATAAGGATCAATATTATTTAATATAATATTGTATATCTTAAATAATGTTTATCTTTGTTTAAAATAGAAGACATGAAAGATTTTCTTGCTGGTACATACATCAGTCAAGGTTCTTACAAAAGTTTTCAGCCAACCCTGATTAACCGTCAATGGAATTTGGATAATATGGAAGTCATTCAGCTTCTAAGCAAAGCCGACAGGGACTTAGGAAGGCTGGACATGTATTCAAATTATATCCCAGACATTGATTTATTCATAAGTATGCATGTTCTGAAAGAGGCAACTCAAAGCAGTAAGATCGAAGGCACTCAGACAAATATAGAAGAAGCATTGCGTGAAAAAGAGGATGTACCTTTGGATAAACGCGATGATTGGGAGGAGGTACAGAACTACATTCATGCAATGGAGACAGCAATCAAAGAGCCGGATAAACTACCATTCTCAGCCAGGTTAATAAGAAATACTCACAAAACACTTCTTAAGGGAGTAAGAGGAGAAAAGCGCCAGCCAGGTGAATTCAGACGTAGTCAAAACTGGATCGGAGGAGCAACAATAAATGATGCAACATTTATACCCCCGGTTCATACAACGATTCCTGAGTTGATGGGAGACTTGGAAAATTTTGTTCACAATCAGGAGATTTTCTTTCCTGAACTTTTAAAAATAGCTTTGATTCATTATCAATTTGAAACTATTCACCCATTCCTTGACGGAAATGGAAGAGTTGGTAGACTTATGATAACCCTCTATCTTGTAAATAAAGGTATTTTAAAAAAACCAATTTTGTACCTGTCTGATTTTCTGGAAGCACATCGCAGACTCTATTATGAGAATTTGATGTGGGTAAGGGAGAAGAATGATATAAGTCAATGGTTCAAGTTTTTTCTTGTAGGCATTATCGAAACTGCAAATAAGGGGATTAGCACATTCGACAGAATACTACAACTACAGAAACAACTTGATAGTCAAATTCAAACACTTGGAACAAGAGCGATAAATGCACGGAAGATTGCTAATTATTTATTTCATAAACCTCTGATTAATGCAGAAAAAGTGTGTGAAGTAGCAGATATTTCATTCCCTTCTGCATACAAACTGATAGGCGAATTAGAAAAGCTGGGAATCCTTAAGGAAATTACCGGAGGACAAAGAAGCAGAAAATACATCTTTGATAAATACATAAATTTATTTCAACGATAATTTAAAGTACCCCTGTTGCTAATACTGACAATGGAATTGACAAAAGAAAAAGCCCTTCTTCGCTCGCTTCGCTCGCTGACGGGGTGGCGGGATTATTTCATGATCCCGGTCTGGGAGAATTGACAAAAGAAAAAGCCCTTCTTCGCTCGCTTCGCTCGCTGACGGGGTAAGGTTTTTAGTTCGCTTATGAAAGCGGGGCTTTCAACGCGAATAAAAACCTTACCCCTCCCGCTTGCAGCGGGAAGGGCTTTTTCTTTTGTCGGGGTGGCGGGATTCGAACCTGCGACCCTCTGGTCCCAAACCAGATGCGCTAACCGGACTGCGCTACACCCCGTATTACCAGCCGAAGTTTCAACGAAGGCTGGTTCTGTCCTCCGTAGCTTCAGCGAAGGAGGACCTTATCCTTGTAACCTCCAGGTATACCTTCAAAGTGCCGCAAAAATATAACGAGTTTTTCAATATTCATAACCTGTCCCAAAATAAAATTGTAAATCCATGACAGGAAATTTCAGAAAATCACGAAATTTACGTCTGCTCAAAAAAACTATAAACCTTTACTCATCATGAAAAATCTGATTAAAAAACATCTTCTCTTGACAACTATTATTGTCGCAATCATAGTTTGTAATATTCCTGTTATTGCACAGACAGCAAACAAGCAACTCACTCTCAGATATAAATTTCCGGAAGACAGATCAGTAACCTATAAGCAGACAAGCAAAATTATGCAGACAATGGATATCGAAGGACAACAAATGCAGAACGAAATAAATTCTCTCTTTGGATGTTCGGTGAAGTCTGCCGGCGGGAGCGGACCTGATCTGGCTCTTGAGGTAAGGGTTGATACAATAGCCCAGAGCGTAGAATCACCAATGGGCGCCTCCGGCGGCGGAGTAAGCGGAATCTCAGGCAAAATATTCAAAATGGTAATTACCCCTTTGGGCAAAGAAACAGATATCACCGGAGCTGCTAATGTTGTTTTCGATGTTCCTTCCAGCGGAAGTACTAACCTGTCATCAAATATGATTGATTTTTTCCCCGACCTGCCTGCTGGTACTGTCAGTCAGGGCTATAAATGGAGCGCCACAGACTCTCTTAATACCGGGTCGGGCGCAGTATCGATGCGACTCCTGACAAATTCTGAAAACCTCATCGAAGGCATAGAAAAGGTAAACGGATACGACTGTGTAAAGATCACTTCAAGTATTTCTGGAACCCAAACGATAAAGACAGTAGCACAGGATATGAATATAAAAATCTCTGGACCCTACACCGGAACCTATACACTTTATTTTTCTCCGGAGGAAGGCTATTTTATAAAATCTTTTGTTGAGACAAAACTGAAAGGAACAATGCTGATAACAGAAATGGATATGAAAATGCCCGTTCAGATGAATTCTTCAACTGTTACCGAACTTGTGGAATAATAACTCAGGTAATTTCTTTATCATAATTGAACTTCATCAAAGATTATTTGTTTTAAGTGTACCAATTCAAAATGATATAAGATGAAGATATTAAAATGGCAATTAATCTTAAGCCTTATCCTGTTTCCCATTGTAGTAACAGCACAATCAGGCTTCTATGATTTCAAAGTCAAAACTCTTGAAGGAGAGGATTTTAATCTGGCTTCCCTGAAAGGGAAAAAAGTCATGGTCGTAAATACAGCATCAAAATGCGGCTATACGCCGCAATATAAAGACCTTGAGGAGCTGTACAAGCAATACAATGGCAGACTGATTATTATCGGATTCCCGGCAAATAATTTTCTGAACCAGGAACCGGGATCTGCTCTGGAAATAAGACAGTTTTGTACAGATAATTATAGTGTCACTTTCCCTCTGATGGAAAAGATCTCGGTGAAGGGCAATGATATGCATCCTCTCTACAAATGGCTGACAACAAAGTCATTAAATGGAGTTATGGACTCCGAGGTCAAATGGAACTTCCAGAAATACCTCATCGATGAAAACGGGAAACTCGTCGATGTACTGTACTCAAAAGAGAAACCAGGCTCGGAGAAAGTGATTGCGTGGCTGGGTAAATAGTCTTGCAGGTCTTGCAGGTCTTGCAGGTTTTGCAGGTCTTTAGTCTAGGAGTCTTTAGCGGTGTGTTTGCAGGTTTTAGGGTTTATAATCGGATAATTACTAATTGCTAATTACAAATTGCTAATTGCTAATTGTTAATTGTTAATTGTTAATTGTTACAGGATAAATGGTATGAACATCTTGGTTTCGTGCATATATTCTTTATAGTTCTGTCCGAATTTTATGACCATTTCCTTTTCTTCAATCCTCGCAGTCAGAAATATTGCAAGGGCATTTATTATTCCCAGTATAATCTGAAATATTCCGGGATCTTTTAGCATAACTCCTGTTCCAAGCAGAAGCAGGGAACAATACAAAGGATGCCTTATATATTTATATATACCTGACTTAACGAGCTCAGTGGTTCTCTCGATGTGCTTATCCGGTTTTCCCCTGTTTTGGAGCAACAGATAACCGGCAATACCGGGATAAATTGATGAAATAAGAAAGATCCAGGAAAAGATCTGATGTAAGGAAAAAGGTTCCCTGAACCATATCCGGTAATTCATAAGTATCAGTATATAAATACTTTCAAAAGAAAAGAACCGGGCAATACCATGATATCTTTTCTCTCTGATGGAAAAGAACCAGGAGAACAGGATTATTAAAATTGTTCCTATTAGCAGGGATGTATTGTTCATTAAAGTAAGTTATTCGTTTTTATTTCCATGTTTCTGCATTAATGAGAACTATTTCTCGTGGATTTTCTTCAGGTAATTGTAAACATCAAGCTGGGAGCGGTGCTCTTTTTTACCGGGTTTAACGAATTTATTTGAGAGAGTTGAATCGAGTTTCCTTGCTTTAACATTATCGTTCCATTGGATCTGGAATATTTCTTTGAGTTCGTTTTTTATGTTTTTGTCAAATACCGGGCAGGTAACTTCAATACGATGGTCGATATTCCTTGTCATGAGATCGGCTGATGAGATGAAACACTCTTCATCACCACCATTGCAGAAGATCATGAATCTTGAATGTTCAAGTAGCCTGTCCACTATGCCAATAGCCTTAATATTTTCGCTGATATCCTTTAATCCCGGAACCAGGGACATCATTCCTCTGATTATCATCTTTATATTGACACCTGCTGAGCTGGCCTCGTAAAGCCTGTCGATTATCTCGGTATCGCTTATATTGTTAAGCTTCAAATAAATATAAGCTTTCTTTCCGGCTTTCGCATTCTTTATTTCATTATCTATCAGAAGATTGATCTTATTCCTGAGTGCAAAAGGAGAGAGGACCAGATGATAATAATTATCCTTTTTATAATTGACATTAAAAAAGCTGAAAGCTTTAAAAACTTCATTTGTGATCTTGATATCTGTAGTAAGCAAAAGATGGTCAGTATAGACCCTGGCGGTGTCTTCGTTGAAATTCCCTGTACCGATGGCTGCATATCTCTGAATGACATCATTTTTTACCTTTGTGATCAGCAGCAGTTTCGCATGGACCTTAAGTCCCGGGACGCCATATATGACTTTTACACCTGCATCCATCAGTTTATTCCCCCACAAAATATTTGCTTCCTCGTCGAATCGGGCTTGCAATTCAACCACAGTTGTTACTTTTTTGCCATTCATTACTGCATTTAACAGGGCATTAATAACGCTTGAGTTCCTGGCAAGCCTGTAAAGTGTTATTTGTATTGAAGTTACAAATGGATCAATTGAAGCTTCCCTTAAGAGGTCGATGAGATAATCGAAAGGATGGTAAGGGAAGAAGAGCATTATGTCTTTCTTCTTTATTGCCGATAAAATACTCTTCCCGGCCTGGATGTCCTTATGATTTATAGGTACAAGAGGTTCGTAATAAAACTTTTTCTTCCCAAGGCTGGGGATGTGCATCAGGTCCTTCAGATTGTGGTATCTGTCAGCAGGAATAATAACATCGTCAGGTCCGAAATTCAGTTTTTTTGTCAGAATATTCAGGAGGTCAGCCGGCATTTTGCGATCATAGATGAACCTTACCGGAGAACCCCATTTTCTTTGATGAAGACTTTTTGAAAGTTTTTCAATATAACTTTCAGAGATATCATCAGCTATCTCAAGCTCTGCATCTTTTGTAAGCTTGATCGTATATGCTGAAAATTCATCAAAGTCAAAAATGAAAAAAATATCTTTCAGGCCAAAACGGATTATATCATCAAGATAGATAAGGTTTCTGCCGGTTTCTGAATCAGGCAGTATTATAAGCCTGGGCAGTATATTTGTCGGAACTTCAATAAGTGCGTACCTCGTTTTGTCAGAATCTTTTTTCTTTAGAATTATTGCCAGGTAAATTGCATCATCGGTAAGGTTAGGCATCTCTTTATCTTTCTCAAGAAGAAAAGGCATAAGCCTGGTCCTCACTTCAGAATGGAAATAACTCCTGACAAATTCTGACTGTTCATGGTTCAGTTGTTTTTCATTGATAATATGGATGTTATGTTTTGCCAGTTCCTGGATGAGCATTGTATATATCTTCTCAAACTTCGTGTTCTGTTCAAGAACAATCTTCTGGATCTTTTTAAGTGTTGCCTTTGGTGAATATCCAAGTACGTCCTTTGATTTGTTTCCAAGGTGGGACAGTCTTTTTAAAGTTGCCACTCTCACCCTGAAATATTCATCGAGGTTGTTTGAATAGATACCAAGGAATTTGAATCGTTCAATAAGCGGAACTTCCTTGTTTTCAGCTTCCTGCAGCACTCTTTCGTTGAAGGACAGCCAGCTGATCTCCTTTGGGATGTAAGTCCGGCTCATATTATTTGTCAGGTTTAAGGAAATATTCCAGCTTACCCGAACCGGTTTTTATTTCAGCCCAGGTTTTGATTTTAAAAGAAATGCAGACGATGCTGGTCTTTGTCATGAATTCACAGCCTTCAGCACATAATCTGTCGGCCATTTCTGTAAAGGAGGGATTATGTCCGAAAAGGGTAACAATATCGATCTCATCGTCAATAGATTTAAGCATCTCCAGCAGATGTTTCATATCTGCCTTGAAGTAGAGATTGCTGTCGAGTTTGATATTATCGGAACTGATCCCGAATGATGAAGCAAAGATAAGGGCTGTTTCCAGCGCCCTGAAAGCCGGACTGGTAATTATCAGTCCCGGGTTATTCTCATGGCCCCTGAACCTCAGTGCCATTTCCTTTGAGATGAGCTTACCTTTGGTTGTCAGTGATCTTTCATAATCTGATATGCCGGAAGAACCATCCTCTGCACGGCCATGTCTGACAAAGATTATCTTTTTCATTGGTGTTACAGGATTTTTGGGTTCAGAGATTATGTGCCAAAGCTTGTTCCCATGTTCTTCAAATGTATTATCAGAGGATCATCAGGATCGACCATTTTAATTTTGCCTGCCACATCTTCCAGTCGCACTGATGTGATCTCATTTTTCTTCAGGGCAACCATTTTACCGAAGTCTTTTGCAGCTATCATATCGGCCGCAGCTGTCCCGTAACGCGTAGCCAGTACCCGGTCCATCGGAGAGGGCGTTCCGCCGCGCTGAATATATCCGAGAACAGTTTCCCGGGTTTCAAGTCCTGTCATTTCAAAGATCCTGTTGCTCAGGTACTGGGCAACTGATTTTTCTTTCCCAGGGTTCCTTATTCCTTCAGCTACAACAACGATAGAGTAAGGTTTGTTCTCTTCAACACGGTGAAGCAGGTATTCGGCAATTTTTTCCTCTTTGTACGGGATCTCGGGTATCAGGATTACATCTCCGCCACCAGCTATTCCTGAATAAAGTGCGATCCAGCCTGCATTATGTCCCATCACTTCGATTATCATGATCCTTTTATGGGAGTTTGCAGTAGAGTGGAGTCTGTCGATCGCTTCAGCAGCAATGTTAACGGCTGAATCGAAACCAAAAGTTATATCAGTCCCCCATACATCATTGTCAATTGTTTTTGGAATACCAATTACATTCAGACCTTCCTGGGAGAGGAGATGAGCCGTCTTAAGAGTTCCGTTGCCTCCTATACAAACAAGACAGTCCAGTTCCATTTGTTCATAATGTTCCTTTATAAGGACAGGTTTTTTAATTTCACTTTTTTTCTTTCCGTTATTTTTGAAAGGTTTCTCCCGGGAAGTTCCCAGTATTGTTCCGCCAAGTGTAAGGATGCCTGAAAGATCCCGTTCTGTAAGTTCCGAATATTCCTTGTTTATCATCCCGGTGAATCCGTCGCTTATACCTATCAGTTTCATTCCGTATTTGATGATTGCCGTTTTCCCTACACCGCGTATGGCTGCATTTATCCCGGGACAGTCGCCTCCGGCAGTCAGAATGCCTATTCTCATCCCGTTGGTTTTTCTGCTCATAAAGAGAATTTTCAGGTTACTCTAGCAAATTTAGTTTTTTCTTTTTGTTTCCCGCTGATCTCGCAGATTTTCGCAGATCTTTCCTCGCCTCATTCCTTTGACCTGAACTTCGTAGTTTCACTTCTTGTCTCCTCTTCACCCCCTCTTTCTTCCGTCCCGCTTCGCGGGATTGCGTCGCTTTGCTCCTTATCTCCGGTCTCCGGTTCTTCTTATTTCCCTCTGAACTAGCAAATTTTGTAGGAAGTTTTGTATATTTATTGACTTTAGTCATGATTAGTGCCAGTCACAACATAACAGATGGATCCTGATTTTGTAAAATTAAGAGATATCAAACCGGTGCTGTCGGCATACGTGAATGAAGCTCATCAGCTTCTGGAGAAGTCGCAGATCCCTGATGACCGTACTGTGCATGATGTGAGGGTCCTGATGAAAAAATCGAGGGCAGTAATGAAGCTTATTGCATCTCAGGTCGATGCAGATTTTTATAAGAAGCAGTACGATGTTTTTCGTGAGGTGGGACTAAAAACCCGCTGCTGGCGCGATATGTCGGTTCACAGAAAGACACTCAAAGACCTTAAAAAAAAATATCCCGATGTTTTTTCAGGGCTTTCAGCTTACAAGGAAATAAATGCTCTTCTGCAGAAGAAAGAATCTGATGAAGAACCACACAACGGAATGGCTGGTGAAGTTCAGACAATACGCGATCTTCTGAGCAAAACAGGCTACAGGATACGTTTCCAGAGCCTGACTAACCTCGATCCGAAGAAACTTATAAATGATCTTGAAGAGACACACCGAGTAGTCACTGAACGGTATCTCGACAGCAGGAATAATCTGAAACCTGCCAAAATTCACGAGTTCAGGAAGCGGGCCAAAGATTTTCTTTATCAGCTTTATTTTTTCAGGCCGCTAAACCCGTCAGTGATCAGATCCGTAGAGAAAAAACTTGATAACATGACACGGAATCTGGGAAAATATAATGATCTGGCACAGCTCATTATCAGCCTGGATTACAAATATAAACCTGACTCACCCAATCCGGTCCTCGATGAACTGATCGTACTGATAAGAGAAGAGCAGGACAAGTGCTTGTCAAAAGTGTGGCCGGCAGCCCGAAGGATTTTCAATCCGGGACAAAGGCTTATAAATTTATTGGGCTTCAGGATCTTAATGATATGATATACACGAAAATATTTATCGTCAATTGAACTTATGCTGAGTTAAATTGTTTATTATCTCTGAAACAAATTATCTTAAAATTAAAATCAGATTATGAAAAAGAATGTAGGTTCTACCGACAAGGTGATAAGGATTATTTTAGCAGTAATCGGAGTGGTACTGTTTCTGACAAATGTGGCATCCGGTACTCTCGGTTATATCGTTCTGGCTATTTCTGCGATTCTTGTAATTACAAGCATCATAAGCTTTTGTCCGATTTACATTCCTTTCGGGATCAATACAGCCAAAAAGAAAAGCTGAAAGGACTGGTATTTTTTTCCGGCAGATTGCGGGATTTGCGTAGTACTGATCACGCCTGATCCAGGTTGAACCAATGTTCATACCCAGGGATTTCTTTTTCAGGAAAGGTCCTGTGATGGAATTCATTGGTATGGATATCGTAGACATAATCCTTTTCCCATTCCTTTGATCTTCTTATCGTTTCTTTTATTGCATCGATTATGAAACGGAGCTCATCATCTGTCATAGTAGGATGAAGTGATAACCTAATCCAGCCCGGCTTAAGCGACAGATCGCCGGCATCAATTCTTTCAGTTATCTCCTTTGACAGGTTGAAGTCGACATTCAGAAGAAAATGACCGTAGGTTCCTGCACAGGAGCATCCGCCTCTCACCTGGATACCAAAGTGGTCGTTCAGGAGCTTTGTGAAAAGGTTGTGATGGACATTATCGACATAGAAGGAAAAGACTCCCAGACGGTCGCGGATATCACCCGAAAGAATATGAAGCTGTTTTATCTTAAGTAACTCATTAAATGTCAATTCAATAAGTTCCCGTTCTCTGCTCCTGATATTCTCAACGCCCATCTTTTCTTTCAGAGTTATTGCCAGGGCTGCCTTGATTCCCTGAAGAAAGCCGGGTGTTCCGCCATCCTCCTTAGTCTCAATATCGCTGATATAACTATATCCTCCCCATCTGTTGGTCCATTTCACTGTTCCGCCACCGGGAGTATCGGGTATCTGGTTTTTATAGAGTTTCTTATTGAAGATCAGAACACCTGCGCTTCCCGGCCCTCCGAGAAATTTATGCGGGGAGAAAAAGATTGCATCAAGGTATTGCATCTTGTTTTCGGGATGCATATCTATTCTTACATATGGGGCGCTTGCCGCAAAGTCGACAAAACAATAACCGTTATGCTGATGCATTATTTCGGCAAGCTCATAAAATGGCGGATAATATCCTGTTACGTTTGAACATGCTGAAAATGATCCGATCAGCAGAGGTCTGTCCTTATATTTTACTATCTCTCGTTTCAGTATTTCCGGATCCACCTTCAGGTCAGGTGATGGTTCAAGAACAACAACATCTGCAAGCGTCTCAAACCAGGAAGTGTGATTTGAATGATGCTCGGTATGAGTCAGGAAAACAACCGGCCTGTTCTTATTCGGAACATCCTTGCATTTTGTGTATTCTCCCTTTGTAAAAGAACAATAATGAAATGCCTGCTCCGGGACCTTGAGCCCAAGTAATCTTTGAAGCTTGGCTATAGCAGTAGTCATGCCAGTTCCGGTAAATATAAGGAGATCATCCTCAGCGGCATTAACATGATTCTTAACTATCCTCTGAGCATGATGATAAGCATTGGTCATGGCAATGCCGGTAGCAGACGATTCCGAATGTGTGTTGCCGACCATCGGTCCGATATCGTCTGAGATCCTTTTCTCAATGGGAGTATAAAGCCTTCCGCTGGCTATCCAGTCGGCATATACCAGTTTCCTCCTGCCATAGGGCGTTTCTATCTCGGTATTAATACCGGTAATGTTACGCCGGAAATCCGCAAAATATCTCTCAAGATCAGTCATGACTAGTAGTTTTATAAATATTTTGCAGCATTAAAAGTATAGATTACTATGTAATTAAATATGAAAACAAAAAAATATCATTTCAGGAGAAGTTCTTTTTGTGAGAGATAATAAGGTCAAAGATCTTGTTAATAATTGTTTCGGTTTTATCATGTTCTATATCAAATATATATATATTCAACTGGTGCCATTTCCGAAGCACTTCACCAAGGATTTTTTTTCTGACTATCCAAAGCTGAACGAGATCTTTATTCCTGAAGGAATTATCTATCTCCCTGCTCCAGCCTTTGTTTTTAAGCTCAAGAGGACCTATCTCATCTACTACGACAAGCTCATTATTTTTATTTGAATAGGCCTGTTTCAGCAAATCCAGGCCCTTGTCAAGTGTGTCCTGATTAAAGTAGAACCTGCCCGTTTTCTGACGTTTTTCATTGAAAGTCATAGTGCATAATTCATGCTTATAAGGACTTCCGATTTCCTGGAGGAAGTATCCTTTTCTTTCACCGTTTTCATCATTTCCCGGGCAAAGGAATCCGGCTATTTTTATGTTACGTTCCAGCAGATATGAAATTACTCCTTGCGCAACTGTTGTTTTTCCGTGGTTGACCTCACCGGTGACGATAACCACGTCGGGTCGTACGAGATGTTCTTTTTCAAAGCTTGATAATAATGTATCAGCATGACCAAGAGAACCTGAGAACAATTTTTGAAGGTTTCCCGGGGTAGCTTTATCACGGTTTAATGAGATATTTGAGATCAATACCGGTAATGCAGAAAATGCAAGATTAAGTGACTGGTAAAGAGAGGAAAATCCTCTGTTATATAATAATGATTTTATCAGAGGATTTTTAAGTTCAACACTTATAGCTGCAAAACCTATAATCAGGATTACAGCACGGGCATTTATTTTAAGCCCTGCTATCAATCCTTCTGTTGAAAAGAAAACACGCTCGCTAAAACCCTTCCAGAGAAAGGCAGCTGTAAAAGTAATTATCAGGAAACTTAACCAGAAGGATACCTTCTTCAACCTTCGCAGAGAATTCTTATACCTGATAATACAAAAAGATACATATATCAGCCCGACAGCAAATGCCGGAATAGTGTAGTTAAGATTAATAAGAAAAAGAATTACAGCCAGAATAATGATATTGATCAGAAGCAGAGGCCAGGCATAGTTCTGCTCCGTATCGTTTTTATTCAGTTCAGATTCGAATTTTAAAACATTGTTGTCTTGTTCAATTGTCTGCCTTACCCCGGAACTCTGTCTTCTCCCGGTCATATATCCAACAGCAGCACCTGCCATTCCTGCGACAATATAGAAAACAGATATTACGCTGAGCAGGATTGCCGGGCTTTCATTATCGATGTTTATCTGTTTTACAGCAAACTGGTACAGATCAGATAGTATTTTCAGGAAATCGAAGCCATAGATTATCAGTAAACTTATTACTTTATGGATCAGAGTGCTGAATACTGCCAATGCTCCTGCAATAAGGTAGCCAAATATATTTTTACCGAATAACCAGACCGATAATTCGACAAGAAGCGCCTCAGTAAGTATGCCTGTCATAGGACCAAGTATGACTGCACTTGGGGAGATGGATTTCATAAGTGCACAGATTATCCCTGCGCGCCATATAAGTCCGTTTTCCCTCCATATCTGCAGGAAAGAGATCATCAGCCAGACACTGATAACGGACAGCACCATTCCTGAAAGAGGTATTTTCAGGTTATGCAGGAAGCTCCCGATTATTATCTCTATTGAGGCCCATATACTTCCTGCGACTGCCGCTTTCAGCCATATCTTTCTGAGAGGTGTGGGAGTAACTATCTGCATTTTAAAACTCTGAAAGAGAGTGAATCCGTAGTTGTTTGAACGGCAAAGATACTGTATTTTTGGTTTAACATTTTGCCGACTAAAAGATTATCGGTTTGTGAAAAAAATCAATTTTTTGTAATTAAATTCGAGAACTTTTATGTTCCCGGATTATTATTAAAGATTGATAAAATCTGTTCTGTTACTAATTTAACTACTCAGTATGACAAGCCGCAGGCAATTCATCAAGATTTCGTTTGCAGGTGCAGGTACTCTCGCAGGAGGAGCTGCATGGGGTGCTGTAAAATGGATATCCGGTAAGGATGAAACAGGAATTACTGAACCACCATTAAGCAGAACTCCAACATACTGTGAAGTATGTTTCTGGAAATGTGCAGGCTGGATTTACAAGGACTCCGACGGACAGATATGGAAAATCATCGGAAACGATGAGGATTTAAATTGTAATGGCCGCTTATGTCCCCGTGGTACCGGAGGTGTAGGCATGTACAACGATGAAGATCGTTTGAAAACACCTTTGATACGGGTAGAGGAGAGAGGTAAGCAGGTTTTCAGGGAAGCTTCCTGGGATGAGGCTTTTACATATATCGCCGATAAAATGAAGGCCATAGCCAGGGAGCATGGACCGGAATGTATAGCACTTTTTACGCATGGCTCAGGCGGCAAATATTTTGGAGATCTTCTGCAAGCCTTTGGATCAAATAATATTGCTGCACCATCATATGCCCAGTGCCGTGGTCCACGTGAAGTGGCTTTTATGGCAACTTTCGGAGAAGGTCTTGAATCTCCGGAGCCTACAGATATCAGGGATACAAAATGCATGGTCCTTATTGGCTCACACCTGGGTGAGAATATGCATAACGGACAGGTACAGGAGATGTCGGATGCAATTGATAAAGGAGCTGTGATAATCACAGTTGATCCTCGTTTCTCGACAGCTGCTTCAAAATCGAAATACTGGCTGCCAATCAAGCCGGCCACTGATCTTGCTCTCCTGCTCTCCTGGATACATCTTATTATAAAAGAGGAATATTACGATAAAAAGTATGTTGAAAAATATACTTACGGTTTCAGGGAATTATCTGAAGCCGTAAAAAATTACACTCCTGAATGGGCTTATGGAATAACGACAATTCCGCCGGACCTGATAAGAAAAACTGCAAAAGAAATGGCGAATGCTGCTCCGGCTGTGATAGTTCATCCCGGAAGACACGTTACCTGGTATGGTGACGATACACAGCGTTCACGAGCGATAGCTATCCTGAATGCACTTCTTGGAAGCTGGGGCAGGAGAGGGGGGTTCTACAGGTCAGAGATTGTTGAGATACCATCATACCCTCATCCTGAATTCGTTGAACCTTCCAAAACATGGAGGGATGCTTTTCCCGGAAAGTATGTGCTCGCAGACCTGGCTCTGGCAAACGGTATCTGCGATGCGACAATTCCGGTAACGACACGCGACTGCAGTTTCAAGGGATGGATCGTTTATGGTACCAATCTTATTGAAACCCTGCCGAACCAGAAAAATACTTTAGAGGCAATTCAGAACCTTGATCTGATGGTAGTTATAGATACCATGCCAATGGAGATCACCGGATGGGCCGATGTTGTACTGCCAGAATGCACCTATCTTGAACGGTACGACTCAATCCGGGTTGTGCCTCATCGCCTTCCGCAGATAGCTCTCCGGATGCCGGCAGCTGAACCAAAGTACAATTCAAAGCCGGCATACTGGATGGCCAGGCAGCTGGCCTTAAAGCTTGGTCTGGAAGCATATTTTCCTTTTGAAAAAATTGAAGATTTGCTTGACTGGCAGCTAAAAAAGATCGGAACATCCCTTGATGAAATGAAACGGATTGGCGTCAAAACCTTCCCTAAAGCTTATGATAATCTCTATTTTGCTGATGACGAAGAAGTTGAATTTTTTACGAATACAGGTAAAATAGAACTCTATTCAACGGCATTCGCAAATGAGGGATTCGATCCGATACCCACATATACAGCTCATCCTGAGCCTCCTCCGGGTTATTACAGACTTATTTACGGAAGGGCTCCGATGCATACTTTTTCGAGAACTTCAAATAATCCGAACCTGTTTGACCTTATGGATGAGAACAGCCTCTGGGTAAACCCAAAAGTGGCTAAAGAATGGTCACTCGAAAACGGACAAAGGATATATCTGAAAAATCAGGATGAAGTAGTAAGCGAATTCCCGATAAAAGTCAGGATCACTGAGAGGATAAGATGGGATTCTGTTTATATGGTACATGGGTTCGGACATGCGGAGAAAAGGCTCAGGAGAACTTACGGCAGAGGAGCAAGCGATACAAAACTAATAACTAACGTGATGCTGGATCCAATAATGGGAGGAACAGGTATGAGGGGTAATTTTGTTACATTTATACTAAATCCGGAAGAAGCGGTGGTAAAGTCATGAGGTATGCAATGGCAGTAAATACGCGTAAATGCGTGGGATGCAGTGACTGTGTAGTAGCATGTCAGACAGAGAACAGCGTTCCGATAGGTTTTTGCCGCGACTGGATAGTTGAAGTCAATAACGGCACATACCCTCAGATTACAACTGAGATCAGATCCGAGAGATGTAACCATTGTGATAATGCACCCTGTGTAAGATGCTGTCCCACCGGGGCCAGTCATATCATTGCCGGAGGTATAGTGCTTGTTAAGAAGACTGAATGCATTGGATGCGGAGCATGTATTGCTTCATGTCCCTACGATGCCAGATATCCTCATCCTTCCGGTTATGTTGACAAATGTACTTTCTGCGAACACAGGATTAAGAACGGGATGTTACCTGCCTGTGTGGAAGTTTGTCCGACTAAATGCCTCTATTTCGGTGATCTTGACGACCCGAACAGTGATGCGTCAGTGGTACTGAAGAAGAACAGGTATAAAACCCTGATTCCTGAGGCAGGTACCGTACCGCAGTTGTATTTTATTTATTAATATAATGAATATCAGAAATATATGAAAGAAGAGCTAATTGTTAGCGGCAGAATGAATGATCTGGTGGATCCTAACCTCCATATCTGGCACTGGCCCATTCCGCTCTACCTCTTTCTTGGTGGTATGGCTGCGGGGATCTTGTGCCTGGCTGCCCTTTATTACATGCAGGGAAAGGAAGACAAGTACAGGACGGCAGTTCGTATAACACCGTTCCTTGCCCCTCTGCTTCTTGTGCTTGGGTTGCTGGCCCTTTTTATAGATCTGAGGCATAAACTTTACTTCTGGCAGCTCTATACTAATATTAAATTTCAGTCACCTATGTCATGGGGTGCCTGGACTTTAATGGTAATCACTCCCGTGTCATTTATCTGGTGTGCACTTAATATAAAGGAACTGTTCCCGAAATGGGACTGGAAGTTCAGGTGGCTTAAATTCCTTGATGAATTTTTTACAAAATATAAGAAAGCGCTGGCCTGGGTAATGCTGATTTTCGGGATCATACTTGGTATTTATACCGGAATCCTCCTGTCTGCATTCAATGCCAGACCTTTATGGAACACATCAATCCTCGGTCCGCTTTTTCTTGCCTCAGGTATCTCTGCCGGGGCTGCTGCAACTCTTATATTATCTAAAAACAGCGAAGAGAGAACCCACTTTGCCAGAATTGATCTGGTTTTTCTAGGGGTTGAACTTTTCCTGATAATACATATGTTCATGGGCTTTCTTGCAAGTACCCAGGTGCAAATCGATGCGGCGAGAATGTTCCTTGGAGGTGAGTTTACTACTTCATTCTGGATTTTTGTAGTGTTTATGGGTATGATTATTCCGGCCCTGCTGGAGATAATGGAGCTGAGAAAATATCATATACCTGCTGTTATACCGGCACTTCTGGTCATTTTCGGCAGCCTGATGCTGAGATTTATCATAGTACATGCGGGTCAGGCAAGCAGATGGCTTTATTGAAAGGAAAAAACAGATTAGAAAAAAATAAATAGGAAATAATATGAATGAGACCAAGGTGATAAAAAAAACAAAATACCTGAATCCTTACGTTGGAGGGGTACTTCTTGGACTTGTATTATTGGCTGCAAATTTTGTCGCGGGCCGGGGCCTGGGTGCCAGCGGTGCCATTAAAAGCGCAGTTGTTTCAGCTTATACCGCGGTTGCACCTGTGACAAGTGAAGCATCCGGATTTGTCAGGGAATTCCGGGAATCACATCAGGGAAACCCGCTGAAGACATGGCTGGTTTTTGAAATGCTTGGTGTTATTGTGGGAGGCTTCATCTCAGGCGCTATTGCCGGAAGACTTAAACTTAAAGTTGAACATTTTCCGGGGATCACCTCGAGAAAGAGACTGATCCTGGCTTTTGGAGGAGGCATTCTCTTTGGTTTCGGGTCACAGATAGGAAGAGGATGTACAAGCGGATCGGCACTCAGCGGTATGGCTGTTCTTTCACTCGGGGGGTTTATAACTATGATGGCTATATTCGGGACTGCATTTGCATTCGCATATCTGTTCAGGAAGAACTGGATTTGAAAATATCATGTTTGAATATTATTCTGAACATTCATGACAAAAGAAATTAAACAATGTTAATACTAACAGGAAATGGGACCACTGGCAGTAAATGAAATAATTTCGGAAAATACAAACCTTTTACTGGCTTTCATTATCGGGATAGGATTTGGGTTTGTTCTTGAGCAGAGCGGTTTTTCATCAAGCAGAAAACTGGCAGGCGTTTTTTATGGCTATGATACTGTTGTTCTGAAAGTTTTTTTCACAGCAGCTATTACTGCAATGCTGGGATTATTATTTTTCAGTCTCTTCGGATGGATAGACCTTGATCTTGTATATGTCAACCCGACCTATCTGACATCTGCAATTGTCGGAGGTATAATAATGGGAGTAGGATTCATAATGGGAGGTTATTGCCCCGGAACAAGTTTTTGCGGAGCATCAATAGGCAAAATAGATGCTATGGTTTTCGTAGGAGGACTGTTTATCGGGGTGATAATATTCGGAGCCGGTTATGGCATCTGGGAGAAAATGTACATGGCAAAATTCCTTGGATTCCCAAAGGTCAGTACAGCACTCGGATTATCTGACGGGATATTTGCGTTAATACTGATAATAGTCGCTCTTGGGATGTTCTGGGTTGCCGAATGGGCAGAAAAGAAATTCCCGAAAGCAGAATACTAATTTTGAAATATTAATCAATAAAATTGAAATAGAGATGAGACCACGTTCATTACTTGCATTATTTCTTATACCAATGGGATTAATAATTGCAGCAGTTCCACAGAATACGACAAGGCCTTATAAACTCACTGCAGAAGAACTTCTTGCTGAGGCTAATACACGCACTCAGTTCGTGACCCCTGAGGTGGTTGCGGATATGATAATAAAAAAGGACCCCTCACTAAGGCTTATAGATGTCAGGAGCCAGGATGAATTTGAGAAATACAGTCTTCCCGGTGCAATTAACATCCCGTACGCTGATCTTCTTTCGGATGAACATACGGATATACTGAACCAGGATGTTTTTATGAACGTATTTTATTCCAACGGTACACTTACAGCAAATGAAGCCTGGATGCTGACACGTCAGCTGGGCTATGAAAACAATTACGTATTGGAAGGAGGACTGAACTACTGGTTTGATACCATTCTTAACCCAGAGAAGCCTTCAGATTCAAGTTCCGACGAGGAGTTCGCTAAATACGATTTCAGGAAAAGTGCAGGAATGGCTCTCGGCGGAGGGAATGTTATAATGCCCAGCCAGGAACAGTCGGCTCCTTCAACCAAACCTGCGGTTAAAGCTGCACCAAAGAAGAAAAAAGCAGCTGGCGGTTGTTGATAGAAAGTGTCACTGAACCTGGCTGAACACTTTATTACGTTCTGATGATAAATGTTATTTCAGGTGTTGTTTTAGCAGGTGGAGAGAATAAACGCTTCGGAGGACTGACCAAGGCAAAGCTTCTGTTCCGGGGAGAAACTTTAATAGGCAGAATAATAGCCATAATTAAGGAGCTTTTTCCGGAAATAATCATTGTAACAAACAAACCGGAAGAGTTTACTGAATTTAAGGACTGCCTGATTGTTGGAGACATCATTAAAAAATCAGGTCCTCTTGCAGGGATCCATGCAGCTCTGAAATCAACATCAGCAGATGCTGTATTTGTTTTTGCCTGCGATAACCCTTTTCCCGACAGGAAAATCATCGCCTCGATGATCAGACAATTCAATGAAATTAATGCTGATATACTGGCTCCGCGATTAGGTGATTCTGTTGAACCTCTTCATGCTATATACAAAAGAACACTTGTGAGTGAAATCGAAAGATTTATTCTTGGAAAAGAAAGGAAGGCAGTCCACGATTTTCTGAATGAAGTAAATACCGAGTATTTTCGATTGGCTTTAACTGACAGGAACTTGAAAGCGTTTACCAATATCAATACCATGTATGATTTATTGAATTTCCAAAAAAAATAGTTATAGTTTGAAAAAAGCAAGTTTGTCACTTGTTTTTACCGTAGAAATGATTTTCGATAATACGGCATATTGTATGAAGTACCGGTCTTTGAAGCTCCTGAACATCAGCAGTATCTACCGCCGGAACATTAACAAGGATATCACACAGTGTTTTCATTTTACCCCCTGTTTTACCAGTTATTCCAATGACTTTCATGTTAATGGCTCTTGCAGCAATGCAGGCATCAAGAATATTCCGTGAGTTGCCGGAGGTACTTATAGCGATAAGAATATCTTTTTCACTCCCGTAACCGATAATTTGCTGAGCGAATATAAGATCAGGGTCAGTATCATTAGAGATGGCTGTTGTGAGTGCAGTGTGAGCCGAAAGAGAGACAGCCGGTAATCCATGTTCAAGTTTTTCAGCCAGGTATCCGCCGCGTTTCCCGGCAATTCTGGCAAGTCTTTCTTTAAAGCTCCTGTCAAGAGGTCTCCTGATCTCGAAACCCTTCATCAGCTCGGCTACTGTATGTTCTGCGTCAGAACTGCTTCCTCCGTTGCCGCATATCAGGAGTATGCCATTACGCATATAACAATCAATTATCATCCGGGCTGCATTGTCTAATGTTGATCTCAATCCCGCAAGGTCCGGGTACCTTTGGCACATCTTGTCAATTTCCGGCTCTTTCTTCATTTTTCCTTTGATTTCTGCGATAAAAGTATTAATTTTATTAAATATGGCTGAAATAATCCGGATTAATCCTTTGCTACTCACTACTCACTACTCACTACTCACAACTCACCGCTCACAGCTCCCTTGAAAAAACATCCCCCTGCCCCCTTCAAAGGGGGAATTGGATCTGTGCCGCTTCCTGCTCACCGCTCTCCGCCCCCTGCCCTCCGCCGTTGTACCGTTGCACCGTCCATACGTATAAATACCCTCTGCAAAATAGGTTTTAACCCTCTTATGAGATTGATATCTAAGACATACTTTTGTTTTTAGTTAGTCAAGCTAAAAAAAGAACCATGCATGATTACAGCAAAATGCTGATGGAGGATATCAGGTTCGAAGAAGGACTGCATGCCTGCATGAACTGCGGCGTTTGCACAGCTATCTGTCCTGCAGCAGAATTCTATGATTATGATCCGAGAAAAGTAGTGGACCTGGTTCAGTCGGGAAATAACGAGGAGATAGAAAAACTTCTTAAATCTGAGACCATCTGGTATTGCGGTGAATGCATGTCATGTAAGACCAGATGTCCCAGGGGAAACACTCCGGCTCTTGTAATTATGGCATTAAGGACCTTGTCAATTAAGCTTGGATTTTTTACTGAGTCTGAGAAAGGAAGGCAGCAGTTTGCAATAAAGAGAACTGTCGGAGAGAATATTTTCAAATACGGCTATTGTGTTGCAGCCTATGCAGTAAGTCCGGAAATGCACAGAGAACAGGGTCCCATCTGGGAATACATCATCAATAATACAAAAGATGTATACGAACGTTTTGGCGGACATGTAAAAGTACCCGGTGAAGGTCCTCTGAGAGAGATCTCAGACGAAGTGAGACAGGAGTTGAAGAGCATCTTTGATGTAACAGGTGGAACTGAAATGTTCAATACGATTGAGAAGCATTCAAAAAAGAAAGCTGCCGAAATGGGTCTGCAATATAAGAAGGATGGTATTGATAATGAATATTTTATAGAAGTATTCACTTCCAATAAAAAGAAACACACAATCTGAAACAGTAATACCTATGATCGAGGAAGGTAAAAAAAGGGTATGGTCAGATTATCAGAAGGAGATCCCTGATGATCATTATTTTTATGTGAGGTCATGCATCAGACAGAGCTTTTTCCCCGGTTCTGAACAATTCTTTCTGAGATTCATGAGAGATATTCTGGGTAAAGATTTCTTTGAAAATCCTTCTCATACGACCTGTACCGGAATTGGTTATCATGCTGACGTTGTTCCATTTCAAACTATTCAGACTGTAGTAGCCCGGCATTTTGCCCTTATGAAAGAATCGGGATATAAGAACATTGCAATATCCTGCGTGACTTCTTTTGGTATTTACACGGAAATAATTGAAACATGGAAACATTTCCCTCAGGAACTTGAAAAAGTAAGGGAATTCCTTTATAAAGCTACAGGCAGGGAGTTTGATGTGCCTGAAAATATGGCACATACAAGCGATATTATATATAAATTCAGGGATGAAATAGCAGCAAAGGCAAAAAACCTCCTGATAAACAAGAAAACCGGCGAACCTCTTAATATAGTTGAACATATTGGTTGCCATTATGCCAAGATGTTCCCTAAATACGGAGTTGGCGGGGCTGAATTCCCGAGGGTGCTGAGTGGTATGATCGAAGCCTGGGGTGGCAAAGTAATTGATTATCCCGAGAGAAGACATTGCTGCGGATTCGGTTTCCGGCAGTATCTTGTCCAGGCTAACAGAGGGTATTCTCTTTCCAATACAATAAAAAAATTCTCTTCAATGCAGCCATATAAACCCGATATGGTGCTCACTAATTGTCCGGGTTGCACTATGTTCATGGATAAATGGCAGTACACGATGAAGGAGATGGAAAATGTTGTTTACGGTGAAAATGGTGAATCAATCCCGGTCCTGACTTATGAAGAACTTGCAGGCCTTGTACTGGGATATAATCCATGGGATCTCGGTCTGCAGTACCACATGGTCCAGTCGGAACCGCTTCTCAGAAAACTTGGGATCGAATATGATCCTGATGATAAGTACAAAACAAGCGATGGCAGGCAGATGCCCATCCCGGAGAATATGATTAATGTGTGATATGGGTCGCAGGGTTGTTGTTATCGGTGGAGGAGTTGCCGGCATGGAAGCTGCTGGTCAGCTGGCGAGAAGAGGATGCAATGTTACAGTATTCGAGAAGGAAACTGAGACCGGCGGCCATGTTAAGAACTGGTTCCATCTTTTTCCCGACAGAAAAGACAGCAGGGATGTCCTCAGGTATCTTGGAAATAAAATAAATCATAACAATATAACTCTTTTTACAGGCATCGCAGTTGAAGGTATACGCCCTTCAAATGGATCATTTTCGGTATTTACTGGTGACGGTAACGAAATCACTGCCGATGCCGTAGTCGTTGCAACAGGCTTCGATCTGTTCAGGAGCGAAAAAAAAGAGGAATATGGCTATGGAATATATGAGAATGTTATCACTTCCGCCGATCTGGAGAGAATGTTCAGGAAGGACCAGATCAGGATGCATGATGGAAGCATACCAGGAAAAATAGGATTGGTACATTGCGTAGGTTCCCGTGATGAAAAGGCAGGTAATCTTTATTGCTCCAAGCTATGCTGCGTTACAGCAGTAAAACAGGCGATGGAGATAGCTGAGCATATGGAAGATGCTAAAGTATTCTGTTTTTATATGGACATGAGGATGGGAGGGGCCATGTACGAGGAACTTTACAGGGAAGCCCAGGAAAATTACGGAATAGGTTTTATCAGGGGAAAAGTATCTGAGGTGGCTCAGAACATTGATAATAAACTCATTGTTAAAGTAGAAGATACGCTTACCGGCAGACCTCTCAAAATGGAGATTGACCTGCTTGTCCTTATGGCAGGAATGGAAATGTCGGAAGGCGGAAAAAAGATCGCTCAATCAGCCGGTCTTGATACCGGAGAAAACCGTTTCTTCAAACCCGCTGATCTTCATTTTGCAAGTAACGAAAGTAATATCAAAGGTGTTTTTTATGCAGGGACCTGTACAATGCCGATGAACATTACTGAAGCTATTTCTCATGCCCGGGCTGCAGCTGCTGATGTAATGGATTACCTTGATAAGCAAAAAAACTGAGATGGATAAGTTCGGGTTCACACTTGTAAAAGGCAGGAGGATAGATTATGATTCCAATGACAGGAGCATTGCTGAATATGTCTCAGCCCATGAACCCAGTTTCAGAATATGCATAGAATGCGGCTGCTGCTCGGCTGCATGTACTACTGGAAACTTCACGCAATTCAGTCTGAGAGAAATTCAGATCCTGTTGAAACGTGGTGAAAATGATGGAGTTCGTGATAAAATCAAAAAGTGTATGTTGTGTGGGAAATGCACTCTTGTTTGCCCCAGGGGTGTAAATACCCGTAATGTAATATTACTTATTCAGGAAGCTTTCAGGAAGAACATAAAAAATGCAGTTTGATCCCTTTGTCATACCATTTAATATCGGGCTCTACTTCATACTAATCTATGCAGTAGTAAGAAGCGTTCGCTGGTTCAGTAATCTTTCCAGACCTGATAAGCTGAGACTTCAGCGGGGATTCTTCGGAAGTGCTTTTGGCAGAAGCCTGAAAGAGATATTCATGGAAAGCCTGATACACCGGAAGATCCTGAAAGCGAATTTCCGGCTTGGATATATGCATATGAGCCTGGCATTCGGATGGTTTCTGCTTATCTTATTCGGTACTATAGAAGCTGATATATTCGGTACTCGCCATCTCAATCCGCCTTATAAGGCAATATTCTTTAAATTTTTCAATCCCGACCATGGAAGGACCGGATTTGAAGCTGTATATTCATTCCTGATGGATCTGATCCTGGCTTTTATCCTTTCCGGATTGATCCTGGCTGTTATAAAAAGGTTTTCATCAAAAGTTGTCGGGATGAAGAAGACAACTAAACTCAAGCTGCCCGATAAAATTGCCCTTACTTCTCTCTGGCTTATTTTCCCGAGCCGTCTAATCGCTGAGAGCCTTACAAGCGGAGTGTATGGTACAGGCAGCTTTCTAACGGGATCGCTGGGATCAGTTCTCGCTTCATTCCTTCCTGCCAACCAACTCGCATACCCATTCTGGTGGTTATATTCCTTGTCGCTGGGAACTTTCTTCCTGCTTTTGCCTGTGACAAGATATATGCATATTCCCACAGAACTTTTCCTGATATTTGCCAGGAATTCTGGTATCAGGACCGGCGATCAGTCCGGCGCATTCACTGAGATACAGACGTATTCATGTTCATCCTGTGGTATATGCATAGATGCCTGCCAGCTGAATTTCTCAACGGGTATTACAAACATACAGTCAGCATACCTGATGAAAGGCATTCGCAATAATGAAGATGTAAATGACATAGCATTCAATTGCCTTATGTGCGGACGCTGTGACCGTTATTGCCCTGTAGGAATAGAACTGACTCCTATCAGGATGATACGAAGAAGGGCAGAATCGGTTGAGCCACCTGAAAAAAGTCTCTGGTCAAGATATTTTCCCGATCTGATTAAAATTGTAAATACGAGGTCAAATGGACATCCCGCTTTCAGCTGGCTTCCGCAAATTAAAACAGAGGCAACAGAGGTTTTGTACTATGCAGGATGCATGACTCACCTTACTCCGGCAATTAAAAAAGCTATGATCCGTATACTGGATGCTTCGGGCATGAATTACAGGTTCCTGGATGAAGCTGGCGGTGTCTGCTGCGGCAGACCTTTGATGCTTGCAGGAAAGGATAAAGAGGCCAGAGAGCTTATAAACTTCAATTCAGGATTGATTAGGGACTCGGGGGCAAGGATACTCGTTACTTCATGTCCTATTTGTTATAAGGTATTCAGGGAAAGCTACTATCTCGAGGTGGAGCTAATGCATCATACACAATTCATAAAAATGCTGATCGATGAGGATATGCTGAGATTGAGATTTCTCAGGAAGAAAGTGGTTTATCATGCACCTTGTGATCTTGGACGTGGATCGGGTATATATGATGAACCTAAAGATGTTCTCAGGCACGTTGCCAGGCTTCAGCCGACTGGTTTTGATGATGATGATTCACTGTGCTGCGGGGGAAGCCTCGGAAACACCAGGATTAGTTACCGGCAGAAGAATAAGATAGCCGCTGATGCTGCATCGGCGCTTACAAAAGGGAACCCCGAAATCCTGGCAACTGCATGTCCGCTGTGCAAAAAGACATTTACAACAGTCACTGATACGCGGGTGGCCGACATAGCTGAGATAGTTGCCGAGGCAATTGCCCCGAATCCGCCGGAACTTAAAAAGCATGTAGTAAAAGAATTATACAGGGAACCAGCCGACATGATCTGATAAGTTATGTATACTGCAAAATCACTGATGTACATTTATATCCTGTTTGTCAAATTTGGTCTTAAGTTCATCATTTCTTCATAATATTATTTAGATATTTGACGTTAAATATTAAAATCCCCTTTGAACACAATGGAACGAAATTTGTTCCGTTATAGAGAAAAATAAATACAGTATTAATCCAAAATGAGAAAAGCAATATTCGTGTGGACAACAATAATAAGCATCGGCTTGTTATATTCGTGTAATAATTCAACTCACAAGAAAGAGTCAACTAACAGAAGCGCAAAAGAGATCCAGCAGAGAGAGGATGGTACTATCTCGCTTAATCTTGAAAAGGCAGACTGCTATAGTGACATGGTCAATCCTTCAGTGAATACTGCCGAGTGGAGTGTTGTCGTTTCGAAAGCCGGAAGGTACAATGTATGGCTTTCAAGTGCAACCAAGGACACTACGGACCTGAGATACAAGAATAATGTCCTGGTAAGTGTCCAGGATACAAGGATCGAAGGTCATCCGAACTGTGATAAGATAGTTCTTGATTCAAAAGATGTAGTGTATCCTTACTTCAGATGCGACTCATTCATAGGATCAATGTACATTCAGGACACTGGTGTCTTCAATGTGCAGGTAATAAGTGAGAAGATCCTTCCAAAGGATTATGAGGAAACTGAAATGTCAGGTGCAGCTATTTCAAAACTGCTCTCAGTATCTTTTACGCCAGAAAAAAGAAATTAAATATTTAAAGCTTTTTCTCGATCCATCTTCTTGCATTGACAAATGCCTGAAGCCATGGAGTTACTTCATCATTTTTTCTTTCAGCCGGATAATAGGCACATTGCCATGGCAGGTAAGCCCTCTCCAGGTGTGGCATCATCACAAGGTGGCGGCCATCATATGAGCATAAAGCAGCTGTGTCGTAATCCGAGCCGTTGGGATTTGCAGGATAAGTATGCGCTGAGTATTTCAGAGGTATGTTATATTTATCCTCACTGTAAGGCAGCCTGAACCGTCCTTCTGCATGTGCAACCCATATTCCCAGTTCCATCCCTGCCATATTACCCAGCATTACTGAATTATTTTCCAGGATTCTTACACCAAGGTAGGCTGATTCAAATTTCTCCGATCTGTTATGAAGAAGTTCAGGCTTTTCCTTATGCCCGGGGTAGATAAGCCCGAGTTCGGCCATCAGCTGGCAGCCATTGCAAACACCCAGTGAGAGCGTATCATCTCTTTTGTAGAAATTCTCAAGAGATTTTTTAGCCCGTGAATTATACCTGAAAGCACCTGCCCATCCTTTTGCTGATCCCAGTACATCAGAATTTGAAAATCCTCCGACAAAGACTATCATACTTATATCCTCGAGATTCTCCCTTCCTGAAACCAGATCAGTCATGTGCACATCTTTCACATCAAAACCGGCAAGGTAAAGAGCGTAAGCCATCTCCCGGTCACCATTAACACCTTTCTCCCTGATTATAGCTGCTTTCACCCCGCTCATTTTCCTTCTTTCAGGTGTTACCCCCAGAGACCTGAATGTTCCGGCGAAATTTCCCAAATCGGGCTTAAGAGCGTGATTCAGATAATTATCAAATCTTTCTTTTGCCAGCTTTTCCAATGTTTGCCTGCAATCGAGGAGATAGGACGTCTTAAACCATTTATCCCTAAGATAGTCTATATCAAATTTTGTATGAAAATCACCATGGGTAAGGAATATCATACGTTCATGCACCGGATGGCCAATTGAAAAATACGAAATTCCATTTTCAAGGAGTATCTCAGCAACCTCATCCTCATCCTTCACCTGTATGATTATTCCGGGGTTCTGACTGAAGAGTATTTTGATAATGTCATTTTCATTTATTGCCGACAGGTTAACGGCAAGTCCTCCGGAGATATTTGAAAAACACATTTCAAGAAGTGTAGTTAACATGCCTCCGGCTGAGATATCATGTCCGGACAATATCTTGCCTTTATGAATAAGGTCCTGCACTGTATTGAACACTTCAGCAAAATAGGCAGGATCAGTTACTGTCGGTGCTTCAGTGCCAAGCCTGTTGATAACCTGTCCGAGAGCGCTTCCCCCGGTTCTGAAGGAATCCCTGCTCATATCGATATAGAGTAGGCTTGTATAAGGATCGTTCACAACAACCGGTTCTACGATCTTCCTGATATCCTTTACTTCAGCAGCAGCGGTGATGATTACTGTTCCGGGTGAGTAAACAACCTGGTCGGGGTATTTCTGTGTCATCGACAGACTGTCTTTTCCGGTGGGAATATTTATTCCGAGGGCAACAGCAAAATCGCTGGCAGCTTTCACAGCATCGTAGAGTCTTGAGTCTTCACCCTCATTTTTACAGGGCCAGATCCAGTTAGCTGATAATGAAATACTTTTAATTTTATTTTCAAGAGGGGCCCATATAATATTTGTTAAGGCTTCTGCAATTGAAAGAACCGGACCTGAAGCAGGATCAATGAGTCCTGCGGCAGGAGCATGACCGATCGATGTTGCCATCCCTGATCTGCCCCTGTAATCGAGTGCTATGACACCGGTATTATTCAGTGGCAGTTGGAGCGGGCCGGCACACTGCTGTTTCGCTATTCTCCCGGTTACAGACCTGTCAACTTTATTTGTTAGCCAGTCTTTACATGCAACCTCCTCAAGTTGCAGGATCATCTCGGCATATTTATGTATTTTCCCCGTATCGTAGCTGATCGCGGCATAAGCCTTTTGGATCCTGATATCCTTCATGATTGTCTTCGGCGGGTTGCCAAAGAACGATTCAAGATCCAGATCAACGGGTTTATCTCCGGTTATTGGATTGATCAGGATGAACTTATGATCTCCTGTCACTTCGCCAATGACATACAGCGGGGCTCTTTCTCTTTCAGCTATCTTTTTCAGTAAGTTAACTGATCTCTTCTTCATTACCAGTCCCATACGTTCCTGCGACTCATTCCCGATGATCTCTTTTGCTGAAAGAGTAGGATCTCCGACCGGGAGTTTGCTTATATCAATAATCCCGCCGGTTTCTTCGACAAGCTCGGAGAGGCAGTTCAGATGCCCTCCGGCGCCATGATCGTGAATTGAGACAACAGGATTCTTATCCATCTCGCTTAAAGCCCTTATTGCATTATATACCCTTTTTTGCATTTCAGGGTTTGCACGCTGAACGGCATTCAATTCTATCGAGCTGTCATATTTTCCTGTCTCTACGGAGGAAACGGCTCCTCCTCCCATACCTATTCTGTAATTATCTCCTCCGAGAAGGATTATTGCGTCACCTTTTTCAGGAGTGTCTTTTTTACTTGAATTTTTTTTACCGGTTCCGATACCTCCGGCAAGCATTATCACTTTGTCATAACCATATTTCCTGCCATTTTCAAAATGTTCAAAGGTCAGGACTGAGCCACAGATAAGCGGCTGACCAAACTTATTTCCGAAATCGCTTGCTCCATTTGAAGCTTTTATGAGAATATCAGCGGGAGTCTGATATAGCCAGGGCCTCTCTTCAGTAGCCTGTTCCCAGGGCCTTGGACCTTCTGTCCTTGGATATGCGGTCATATATACAGCTGTTCCGGCTATCGGAAAAGCTCCTTTACCTCCAGCAATACGGTCTCTTATCTCACCTCCGGTACCGGTTGAGGCTCCGTTAAAAGGTTCAACAGTCGTGGGAAAATTGTGTGTCTCTGCTTTTAAAGACAGAACGGATTCAAAATTCTTTATTTTAAAATAGTCAGGCTTATCCTGTGATGCGGGTGCAAACTGTTCAATGACAGGCCCTTCAATAAACGCACAGTTATCCTTGTAAGCAGACACTACCTTATTTGGATTCTGTTTTGTAGTGAGTTTGATCATCTGAAAGAGGGTTGATTCTCTTTCCTTCCCGTCAATAATGAAAGTTCCGTTGAAAATTTTATGCCGGCAATGTTCTGAATTCACCTGTGAGAACCCGAAGACCTCACTGTCAGTAAGCTTCCTTCCAAGCTTAAGGCTGAGTTCTTCAAGATATTCAATCTCCGCTTCATTAAGTGCAAGGCCTTCTTTTTTATTATACTCCCTGATATTATCGATAAACAGAATAGGTTCGGGAAGGCGGTCGATAGTGAAAAGACTTTGGTCCAGTCCTTTATAGACTTCCTGAAGCATCGGATCACGGACCGAATCTTTACGTGAACGGCGAAATTCCTCTATCCTCTCAATTCCTTTTATCCCCATGTTCTGGGTTATTTCAACAGCGTTGGTACTCCAGGGAGTTATCATTTCCCTGCGGGGACCGATATATGTTCCGCTCAGGGATTCCTTTTTGATGAGTTCGGCATTTCCGAAAAGCCATTTTAATTTACTTATGTCTTTTTCTGAAATCTTTGAATGAGTTCCGGCTGCGATTATGATTCCGGGGCTGTATTGAAAGAATAGGATCATTGTAATGATGATAATAGATTGTTAATCAGTGCTATAAAATAAAATTTTACTGATTGATTGTAATGGTAAATATAATACTTGTTTAATAAATACTGAGTATCAGGTATCATGCACATTCTTTCATTGATTTTCTTCGATTACCCCGACCCCAAGGCGAGCGAAGAACCGATCCCGACTTGTCGGGAGAGCGCGGCGCAGCCAAAATCAATTTACTCCCCCCTCGACTTCGCGTAGCCGCTTCGGCGGAGCAAGGTTGGGGCTGGGGTAATTAAATTGATTTTCTAGCGGTCTTAGAAATTGTATTAATGACTTTTAACACTCAAATAAAAAATTAACAGGTAAGATGAAGTATCAACTATCAGGATACTTTTAAACCGCTTCTTTCAAGAAGGGCATCTATCGAGGGTTCTTTGCCCCTGAACATTTTGTAGAGAACCATTGGTTTATTACTGCCTCCTCTTTCAAGAATGTTTTTTCTGAAAGATGTTGCAGTGTTCCGGTTAAAGATCCCGGTTTCCTTAAAATAGCTGAAAGCGTCAGCGTCGAGCACTTCAGCCCATTTGTAACCATAATAGCCTGATGCGTAGCCTCCTCCGAATATATGTCCGAAAGAGACACTTATATTGGTTCCGTCGACAGGAGGGAAGAGCTCGGTTGAGGCGACAGCCTTTCTTTCAAATTCATCAACCCCCGTGTTTATTTCCCCGGTTAATGTATGCCATGCCATGTCGAGGAAACCAAAGCTGAGTTGTCTGTTGCATGCATATCCTTCGTTATAGGTAAGAGATTCCCTGATCTTCTCTATCAGATTGTCAGGGATTGTTTCACCTGTCAGATAATGGCGTGCCCATGTTTTAAGCCACTCTTTTTCACCTGCATAATTTTCCATGAACTGAGATGGCAGCTCAACAAAATCGCGAGCAACATTTGTACCAGCGAGTGATTCATAGCTGCATTTTGAAAAGATCCCATGGAGGGAGTGACCGAATTCGTGAAGAAAGGTATTCACTTCTTCGAAGGTAAGCAGTGATGGTTTAGTACCGGTTGGTCTCGTAAAATTTGCAACGATTGAAATCAATGGCCTGATATCCTTTCCATCGGAGATCCTTTGTTCCCTGTAACTTGTCATCCAGGCTCCTCCGTTTTTGCCTTTGCGTGGAAAATAATCAATGTAAAGCACAGCCAACGGGGAGTCATCAGCATCGAGCACCTCCCAGGTCTTTACTTCAGGATTATAGACAGGGATATCGTTCCGGCGAATGAACCTGATACCGAAAAGCGTTGAAGCCAAACCGAGCACTGCCTGTTCAAGATTTTCAAGTGCAAAATATGGTCTCAGCAGTTCATCGTCAATTTCGAATTTTGCCTTACGCAGCTTCTCCGAATAAAAGGCCCAGTCCCATCTCTCGAATGTGCCTTTATGTCCGTTTTTCAGGGCATAATCCATTACATTGTCAAAATCGCGACGTGCTGCCGGAAATGATGCATGATGCAGCTCGTGAAGAAATGATCTGACTTTTTCCACCGAGTCAAGCATCCTGTCGCCAAGTGTCAGATCTGCAAAATTTTTAAATCCAAGAATATTAGCCAGTTCCAGTCGAAGATTAACAATCCTCAGGACCATTTGCCTGTTATCATTATCATTGGAGTGGTACGCTCTGGAAGAATATGCCCGGTACATTTTTTCCCTCAGGTCCCTTCTTTCAGAATATTTCATGAAGGGTATGAAGCTTGGGGCATGCAGTGTAAAGACCCATCCCTTTTTGCCACGGCTGACAGCTTCCTCCGATGCAGCTTCTATAGAATCCTCCGGCAATCCCGCAAGATCATCAGGAGACATAAGATGAAGTTCAAAATCATTTGTCTCATTGAGTATATGCTCCTCAAACTTCAGTGACAGCTTCGATAATTCTTCTGATATTTCCCGGAATCTTGTTTTTTTATCCTGAGTCAGACCGGCTCCGCCAAGGATGAAGTTCCTGTAGTGTTTTTCAAGAAGCATCTGCTGTTCAGTGTTCAGGCCGCAACTGTCTTTTCGCTCATAGACATATTTCACTCTTTCGAAGAGTTTTTCATTCAGGGTAATATCATTTGAAAAGCGGGTGAGGAGGGGAGAGATATCCTGAGTGACTATCTGAAGTTCTTTGCTCGTCTCCGCGCTGTTAAGGTTGAACAGGATTGAACTTATGTCGCCAAGTTTTTCACCCGCACGATCGAGTGCAGCAATACTATTTTCGAAATCAGCAGGATCCTGATTTGAAATAATTAAGTCTATTTCTGCAGAAGCCTGATTTATCAGCTCCTCAATTGCCGGCCTGAAATGGGATATCCCAATGGCAGGAAATGGAGGCGTGCCAAAGGGAGTGTTCCAATCCTTTAAAAGAGGATTTTCCATTTCTCAGAATGGAAGATCGCTTAGTTCGTCAATCTCGGACGGAGAATCTTCGAGTGTGGGACCCGGAGCAGAATCCTGGCTTCTTGTTATGCCGGATGTCTTTTCTATCTTCCAGGCATCAAGGTTGGTGAAATAATTGATCTTGCCATCACGTTCCCATTTATTGCCTTTCAGATTGAACCATATCTTCACGTCCTCATTGAGAAATGATTCATTTATAAGGTCGCACTTATCCTGTATAAGCTGGAACTTAATATAATCGGTAAAGACTGCTGCTCCGCCGCTCTCTTTCTTTTCAATAACAAATTCGCGTTTTCTGAACTTATCACTTACCTGATTTACAGGCAGGATATCAATTATTTTCCCGGTAATTTCAAAAGCCATCTTGATTTACTCTTCTGAGGTTATCAATCTGAAAATATTACTGAGATGATCCGGAGTATACTCCGGTCATGAACTATCTGGTTATTTCAAGAAGTTCCACTTCAAAGATAAGAGTAGAGAAAGGTTTTATAACATCACCTGCTCCGTTTGCACCATATGCAATGTTCTCAGGAAGGTATATCTTGAATTTTGATCCGACAGGCATAAGCTGAAGGGCTTCTGTCCATCCCTGAATTACACCTGATACAGGGAATTCAGCGGGCTGGCCTCTGTCGACTGATGAGTCGAATTTTGTACCATCGACTAATGTAACCGTGTAGTGGACTTTAACAGTGCTTTCTGCTGTAGGTTTGGCACCGGTTCCCATCTTGATAACCTCATACTGTAGTCCGCTCGGTGTTACCGTTACACCTTGTTTTTCTTTATTTTTCTGAAGGAATTCTTCGTTCTGCATAATATAGTCTTTATATAATACTTTATTTTGTTCAGCCTGTTTTGCTGCCCTGTCCTCTTCACGTTTGTTCACATATACCATAATGAAAGCTCTTGCTTCATCATCAGACATAGCTGGTTCTCCTTTTTTTCCATCCAGCATAGCTTTGGCCACAAGCATAGGATCAAGCATCAAACTGTCATTTACAAGTGCATTATAATTAACGATGCCAAATGCATATGAAAGAGTATCACTTACACTTTTCATTTTTGCGTTTTTAACCGAACTTTGTCCGCAGGAGCCAGCTATCATGGCTATCACAATTGTCAGAACTACTAATCCCTTGATTTTCATTTTATATTTTAAATTTAGTTTCCGCAAAGATAACACTTTGACCTTTGTAAAAAAGAGTTTATTTGTTTTTTTCAGATTTTGCAGGCGCGTAAAATATGCCTCTTTCCGGGTGGCCCGGGGCAGAGCATTGTATCAAATCCGACTTCCCTGAGCTTCCTTTTTACATCGCCTTTGCAGGAATATGTGACAAGTATCCCTCCCGGTTTTGTTATTGCTGATATCTTCTCAAATACTTGCAGTGACCATATCTCCGGCTGCTTGTCCGGACCAAAAGCATCAAAATATATAAGATCATATGATCCTGATAATAAATCAGTTACAAGATCTCCGATAATTTTTTCAATATTGAAAGTACTGCATACAGGTGTCATTATTCCAGGCTGGGCATTATGGATCTGCTTGTAAAGCGTTTCCCCTTGAGGACCGGCGAATACAGCATGATTAAGAACATCAGTGACACTCTTATCGAGGGGATATTTCTCAATTGACGTATAATATACCTGTCTTTTAGAATTAATACTTCTTATTGCTGTCAGGAGCGCATTCAGACCAGTTCCGAATCCGACCTCAAAAATTTTAACCGGCTCAGCTTTACAAACATCAAATCCGTTATTTATGAATATGTGCTTCGATTCCTGGACGGCACCATGGATGGAATGGTAGTGTTCCTTTAATTCCGGAACATAAATAGTATGGGAACCATCAGAAGTTGTGACTATGTTTCTAATATCTGTCATTCCTCAACCATAAATTCATTGGATTATTCTTCCCGTCCCGCTTCGCGGGATTACGTCGCTTTGCTCCTTATCTCCGGACTCCGGTCTCCGGTTTTGAGACTCCTACCAGTTCGAATCATACCACGAGCTGACATCCGTCACTATCATACCTGCCCTTCGGGCTGCCTCCAGCCCGAGATGGCCGTCTTCAAATACCTCAATACAAGAAGGATCGACATTCATGAGTTCAGCGCATTTAAGGAATGTCTCAGGATGGGGTTTAAAATTATCAACATCGTTTGATGTCACGACAATATCGAAGTAATTTTTCAGCCCGATAATTTCAAGTGTACGTACCACTGTTTCCCGGTGGCCTCCGGTTCCTACAGCCATTGGCAGAACACCATGATACTTCCTTACTAAATCAGCGACTGGTTTAACAGGTCTGACTTTATGCTGGAACTTATCGAACTGTCTGATCTTTTCCCTTATTATCTCGTCTATGGAAATCTCACCTTCCTTACCATAGGTTTTAATAAGTTCAGTGGCAATTACTTTTCCGGGACTTCCGTTAAGCTTCCGGAGGAAAGCCTTATCCATGTCAATTCCGAATTTTTTACTTGCCAGTTTCCAGCCCATGAAATGATAGGGCATTGTATCGGCAAGTGTTCCGTCAAGATCAAAAATAAGTCCTTTTACACCGGGCTTTATATCGTGTTCCATTTTTCAAAATTATGGGCGCAAATATAATAAAAATAAGGCCGCTGATGAGGCGGCCTTAAACGAATGATCACAATGTTTACTTTTTATATTGAGCCAGGTACTCTTTAACCTGACGGTAAACATTCTCAGCAGTAAAACCGAATTTCTCGTCGAGGACTTTATAAGGAGCAGAATATCCGAAAGTATTAACTCCCCATACTTTACCTTTAGGACCGACAAGTCCCTGAAGTGTAACAGGTAATCCTGCAGTAAGTCCGAAAACAGGTATTGAATAAGGTATAACTGCTTCACGGTAGAATTCCTCTTCGCCTCTGAACAAGCCTTCAGAAGGAGCAGATACGATCCTTACTTTAAGATTATCCTTTTTAAGGAGGGCAGCGCCTTCAACAAGAGTTGACACTTCTGAGCCGCTGGCGACAAGAATTACATCAGGGTTATCCTGGGAATCCTGCACAATATAAGCTCCATGTTTTGATTTCATAGCATCATGGAACCTGTCGTTGGTATCTGATGGGAGATCTTTAATATTCTGGCGTGAGAGGATAAGGGCTGTAGGTGTACTTTTATTTTCAAGAGCCAGTTTCCAGGCTACATTTGTTTCGACAGCATCGGCAGGCCGCAGGACCAGCATGCTGTTCTCTCCACGATGGTTCTTCAGGTGTTCCATAAGCCTTATCTGAGCCTCCTGTTCCACAGGCTGGTGCGTCGGGCCGTCTTCACCTACCCTGAAAGCATCATGGGTCCAGATATACTTGACCGGCAGTCCCATAAGACATGCAAGACGTACGGCAGGCTTCATATAATCGGAAAAGACGAAGAATGTTCCGCAGGCAGGTATCACACCGCCATGGAGGGCCATCCCGTTCATGACTGCCGCCATTGTCAGTTCCGCAACGCCTGCCTGAAGGAATGCCCCTGAGAAGTCACCTCTTGTAAAGGCTTTTGTGTTCTTAAGGAAGCCGTCAGTCTTATCAGAATTTGACAGGTCGGCAGACGCAACTATCATGTTCTCCACCTTTTTGGCAAGAACACTGAGCACGGCAGCTGAAGCGGCTCTTGTCGCTGAGTTTTCTTTCTGCTGTATGGTTTTGAAATCGATCTCCGGGATATTTCCGGAATAAAAAAGTTCGAGCTTTTTGTTTAGTTCACTATTCTTTGACGCCCAGTCAGCTTTTTTCTTTCTCCATTCCTGAGCTCTTTTTCTTTTATCTTCAATTATTTTTTTATAAAGATCTCTTACATCATCAAATATTTTAAAAGGATCTGAGATATCTCCTCCAAGGTTAAGAAGAGATTTTTCAAAAGAACCACCTGCCTCGCTTACGGGCATACCATGTGTTGATGTTTTTCTTTCAAAAGAATTCCCGTCGTTATCGAGCAGGCCCTTACCCATTATTGTTTTTCCGATTATAATAACGGGTTTTTCCCTGGAAGCGACAGCATTGTTCAGGGCTTTTCTGATCTGGTCATGGTCATTGCCGTCTATAGTAATAACTTCCCATCCCCATGAACGGTATTTCATTGCAGTATCTTCAATAGTAACTGCATTTGTTTCGGTTGAGAGCTGGATACCGTTGGAATCGTAGAACATAATGAGGTTATTCAGGCCCAGGTAGCCTGCAAGGCGTCCTGCTCCCTGTGATATCTCTTCCTGAACGCCACCGTCGGAAATGAATGCGAATGTCTTATGAGCAAACAGATCGCCAAATCTTGTGGAAAGGAATCTTTCAGCTATAGCAGCTCCCACAGCCATTGTATGTCCCTGTCCAAGAGGACCGGAAGTATTTTCTATCCCGCGCATCACATCAAGTTCCGGGTGACCGGGAGTAGGGCTTCCCCATTGACGGAACTGTTTTAATTCCTCAACTGTAAAATTTCCTGTGAGTGTAAGTATAGAGTAAAGCATCGGGGACATATGTCCGGGATCAAGAAAAAACCTGTCACGGTTGATCCACTTCGGATCATCAGGATCGAAGTTCAGGAATTCAGAAAAAAGAATATGAATAAAATCAGCACCACCCATGGCTCCGCCGGGGTGACCCGATTTGGATTTTTCAACCATCGACATCGCCAGGATGCGGATATTATCAGCTGCCAGTTTGTTTACATCAATGCTCATAGGATAATTTTAAATATTAAAACGGCAGTAAAAATATATTTTATTGTTGAATGAAAAAAGATAAACAGCTGCGAGGTTCAAATTTTTTCGGGGGATTCATTGTAAACTAAAAAGGGTGTCAGATAAACACCCTTATAGAATGAAATACTTGTTTCTCAGAGATATTTTCTGTCCTCATCGGGTACCTCAAAATATTTATCATAAATCCTCACATCAGGCCCTGCCTTCTGTTCAACCTTGTTCCCCCTGATCTTATAGGTGCACTTCTCACCTCCGATACCGGAGAAATATATGTTGAATTCCTTACCAGTATCATCAATCATAAGGATCCTTACCATGTGGAGATACTTCATACTGTTAAGTTGGGCTCCGCATATCGGGCAGGTGAAGATATATTCCTCTCCTTCTTTTATGTCAAATGAAGGATGGGTTGTTTTTGTATAGTTCCCGAGCTCAGGATTCAGATAGACCAAGCCTCGTTGTGTCCGGTCAGCCAGATTAGTTGCACTAAGGATAATTGAGGTCTTAACGTTCAGGTGACCCCTGCAGACTTTACAAAGATATTCTACTGCCATAGCTACCTCCTGTTGTTTATTTGTTTGATTATCTTATTAGCCATATTCTTTACAAGATACGAAATATTTTCACCAAAATCAATTTTTTTCGGCTGAATTCCCAGAATATAAACTTCCATTTTAAAAAAATCAGTGAGTCTTTTTAGTGAGATATTATGAGTATTAAATGTTAGATCCTGTATCTGATTTAATGTTAATAGTTTATATGTTCCGGGTGAGGATTTGAGGTCAACACAATCAACCAGTACCAGGATGTCAGGGTTAAGGCTGTTAATTTTTCCAATGTGATTTTCGATGCCGGTTTCGACTGTAAGGGCAGAGATCCTGTCGGTTTTGATTATTCTCTGGCTTATGTAAACACCTGCACCATCATCTGTTTTAAGGACATTACCGATACCGACAAAGAGTATGTTCCTGTCAGCCTGTTTTAGAATGGTGTCGAGAGTATCCTGCACCTTTTCAGAGATATTTTACAAGTACCTGTCTGAGGCAGTTAGGACATAAGATATTGAACATATCTTTTCTTTTTAGCTTATCCCTGATCTCCACGTCAACATCCTGCCCTTCGGCCAGTTTTAGCTTCTGGTTAAGCATATTAAGATTAAGGATTGAAGAGAATGCCCTCGGACCGAGTTTGCGGTGCATATAAAAAAGGTGCTCCTTTGTTGTGATTATAGCTCCGCAGTTTTTACATATAAGCAGTTCCTTGTATTGATACTCAACATTATTCTGCCGGTCAAACGCAGCGATATCATATAACTTATCAGATAATTTTACTCCTTTCTGAGTGATGCAATGCTCCTCGCATAATCCGCAAAAAATACATTTCCCGTAATCTCTTTTTATGGTTCTGATCCCTTTTTCCCTGTCGTCGGTGAATGTTATTGCGTATGGAGGGCACACATTTGCACATGTTTCACATCCCACGCAATTATCGTTATCCACAACAGGTTTTCCCCTGAACTTCTCAAACGGGACATGGGGCTCTTTCGGGAATCCGGATGTATAAGCCGGTGTTACAAGTGATATAATGGCCTCTTTGAGCTCTCTCAGTTTGGGATACTTCATTTTACAGCCTCCTTATAATCGTCTTTCACGGTTCTTTTATCAAGTTTCGCACCGAAATGATATGCTCCTCTTATGAGGGCATGAGCTGCGACTGTTGAGCTGAAGAAAATTATTGGTATTGCAAACAACGCCTTGAATCCTGCATCTCCGATACCAAAATGGAACAACACACCGAGCAGGATACTGCAACAACCAAGAGTGACGCATTTGGTGGCTGATTGCAGCCTGTTATAAACATCCGGGAGGCGGATCAGTCCTATACATCCGAAGATGTTGAATAACACACCAATACATATTAAGATAATAGTGACCATATTACTCATTCAATTTTTTGCCCGTAAGATATTTTGCAAGTGTTAATGTTCCTATGAAACTCAGTATTATCCACGCAATACCTATATCAAGTATGAATGATTTTTCAGTCTGGATGGAAATGATGGCACATATCCCTACCACAAGGATTCCGAAGATATCAATGCCAACCATCCGGTCAGGAATCGTCGGACCGCGTATTATCCTGTACAAACAAACGCCGCTGAGCCCGATCTGTATATAAAGCAATATGTTCAGCCACTCAGTCATTCAATGATTCTTTTAATGTATTTTTCAAATTTGCCGGTAATCAGCCTGCCATATACTTCAGGATCTTCAGACCTGACATATATCCAATGCACGAACAATTCATCTCCGATAATATCAACCGAGATAGTACCTGGTGTCATTGTTATCGAATTCGCCAGCAGAGTTCTGGCGAGTTGGGATTTCAATTCCATCCTTACTTTAACAATTCCCGGACGGATAGGCATAGCAGGATGAAGCACCCTGTATGCGACATCAAAATTGGCCTTGATACATTCCCAGATAAATACTGTAAGATAAATCAGGAACCAGTAATAGCGATGAGGCTGGAGTATCTTATAAACATTTTTTATGAAGAACCTTGTAAAAATCAGTGAACAGATCAGTGAGGCCACAGATCCAACAATAATATTCGGAACAGTAAATCTGAATGTAATAAGCAGCCAGAAGATCAGCGATAATATGAAAACTGTTACGTGCCTCATTTAAATTCCGATAATTTGAGTTGAATATTTTACAGGATCCATAAGGATATCGATTGCAGGGCCAAGGATCGTATCCCTGATATCAGGTATTGCAAGAAGGCTTAGCAACACACACAGTAAACTCATTATCACCATGCTGAACAGCATGGGGAACGGGACCTCCTTTATTGTTTTTTCCCTCCCCCTGTCAGTCTTGTTATAAAAGGCATAACGCTGGAATTTCAGGAATGACGCCAGAGTAATTATGCTTACAAGAACAGCAAGAGCGGCCAGCAGGTAGAATTTTGCCATAACGCATGCAATTATTATGATAAGCTTGCTGAAGAAACCGTTAAAAGGCGGTATACCCGATATTGACATTGAGGCAATGAACGATGTAGCCGAAGTAGCAGGCATCTGCTTAGCCAGACCGCCCATTTCCTTGAGATCACGGGTACCGATGGTATATTCAATCGCACCTGCATTAAGGAATAACAAACCTTTGAAAACCGCATGATTGACAAGATGAAAGATCCCGCCCGCAATTGCAAGAGTCGCTATTTCAGGCTTTTCTCCCTGAGCGACAAGTATCATACCCGCACCAACCGACAGTACAACATATCCCATCTGGCTGATACTGTGATAAGCCAGAAGCCTCTTTATATCCCACTGGCCGATGGCAAGAAAGACTCCGATGACCATCGATAATGCACCAAGAGTTGTGATCAGGACTGACATGTTCTCACTTAATTCGAACATATTGAAGAACAGCCTTATTATCACATAGATACCTACTGCTTTGATCAGTACGCCAGAAAGCATTGCTGAAATGGGAGAGGGGGCCGATGAATGTGCGTCAGGAAGCCATGCATGGAACGGTATTATTGCAGCTTTCAGTCCAAACCCGCTTAAGATAAGGATCTGTACAACAAGATAATATGTCCGGTCATAACCACTGCTCAATACTTCTTTTATATCAGCTATGTTCAGAGTTTTTGCTTTCCAGTATATGAATCCTATGCCAATTAATATCATAAAGGAGGCAAGACATCCCAGAACCTGATATTTGAAAGTAGCTTCCAGCTCATTCTTTTCAACTCCGAAAGCAACAAGCGCGTATGCAGCAATGACCGAGATCTCCATAAAGACAAATATATTGAACAGATCTCCGCTCAGTACCACACCATTCATTCCTGCTGTCATAAGACAGAACAGGGCGTAGTAGAAATTTTCAGAAGTATACCTTTTTATATATGAGATCGAATAAAATGCTGAAAGAAATCCGATAATGTTAATTATGCAGAGCACTATTACTGTGAATCCATCCATCACCATGTATATGCCTATTGGTATCCTGTTCACTGGTTCCCATCCCCCAACCTTGTATAACGAAAGGGTTCCTGAACCCGTAAACAGTGAATAGATACTGAAAACAACAAGAGACAGCAGGATGGCGCTTGTAAAATATCTGCCAAAGCCTGATAGGAATTTCCCGATTATCATTATCAGGAAGGCGCCGGCCAGTGGTATTATGACAAATAAGGGTATCAGCGGATTCATGATCTATCCTTTCAAGTTTTTAATTTCCCTGATATCAAATGTCCCGTATTTTCTGTACAGCCTGATTATTACTGACATAAGCATAGCTGTTGTGGCAAGACCGATCACAATGGCAGTTAATACCATTGCCTGAGGCAGAGGATCAACATATGTTTTGACAGGATCAGCCGGATCAACGATAGGGGCTACCCCTCCCTCCCTGAAACCGATAAGTGTGAAAAACAGAAAAGTACTGAATTCCATTATCGAAAGAGATATGGCTATCTTGATGAGGTTCCTTTTGGTTATTACACCGTAAAGTCCGACAAGGAACAAAATGAAACATAACCAGTATACTATCATTCCAGTGTCTCCTCTTTAAAAATTACAAGCGCAAGAAAGATCGTAAGGATTGATGAAGCCACTTCAATCCCGACAAAAATATTGTACAATGGCAGCATACCTGCACTTACAAGCTCGCCGGCAGTGCCTTTCGGAAGCCAGTTCAGGAAAAAGATCCGGGCCCCGTAGAGCAATCCTGATACTGACAGGAATACAACGACAAGTATTGCAAGGTTCTCATATAGTGTCGACCCTGATTCTTCTTTAGTAAGATGCATGAAATCGCTTCCGAAAGCAAGTATCAGTAAAATAAATGAGCCAGCCATCACTACACCACCCGCAAAACCTCCTCCGGGAGTAAGATGACCATGTATTATCACATATATACCATAAAGAAATACCATGCCGGCTATCAGCTGGGTCGTTTTCTTTACTATGACAGTCATCCCTTTCATAATTACTTCTTGCCTTTGATCCTCAATATTGTAAGAATTCCAAGTACTGCTGTTACGAGCACAGTAGCTTCACCAAGAGTATCATAGCCTCTAAAATCGAAGACAACACCGGTTACAAGATTTGCACTTCCGGTTCTGTCAGTGGCTCTTTCTAAATATGCATCCGCCATCCGCAAGGTGCTGTTACCGAATACATCAAGGCTAGCCGCAGCCAATCTGAAGAAATAAAACAGGACTACTATCAATAGGACTGCAGTAACAATTGACATGTATCCCTGCGGGTCGGGTTTTAAATACCTTTCTTCCCTTGAACTGTCGAGAACTACAGCAACCATGATGATCAGGGTTATGGTTTCCACAACGATCTGTACGATTGCAAGGTCAGGAGCTTTAAGAAGAAGAAAGCATATAACAAGCCCGTATCCTACAATTCCGCAGGCAATAACCGCTGAAAGGAGGTCTTTTGCATGAATTGCATAAAGAGCCCCTATGATCATCAATCCCGTAATAATGGATATAGCCACCTCCATTTAACTTCAGTTTCAGTTGTTTATATCATAATCATCAACATAATAATAATTCCGGCACAAGCCCAGACAACGTACCCGGGCAGAAGCCCTGCATGAGTTTCACTGAGTAAATGACTTGTCCACAGAACAAATCGTTTAGACAGATCGTAAATGTCGAACCACTTCTCCTCTGCCTTTTTATAAATAACCGATAACAGCCTGAATTCGGTGAAGGTCTTGTAAAATTCAGGAGTGGGATACGCAGCCTGCTCCTGCATCTTTTCACCACCGATAAAACTGTCTTCTCTCCTGAACTTCTTAAGATTAAGTGCCGCATATATCAGGAATCCCAATGCAAGTGAGATAATCACCAGCAGGGATACAAAGGAGGAATCCCAAAACCCCGGGAACTCAAAAGTTCCGCTTACGGGCATAAAGAGACGCGGAACAACAACCTTTGTAGCAAAAACACCAAACAGGATACACAGGAGAGCGAGAACAGCCAGAGGAAGCCACATAAGGGCTGGCACCTCTTTGACATTCTCAAACTCTGTCTTCCTGCGACTCAGGAAAATCCCGCCAATGAATTTGATGAAGCTGGCAAGAGTGAGAGCAGAACCCAATACAGCCAATGCAAGCCAGAGTATCCAGAGTTTGTTCGCAGCACCGGCACCTGATCCGAATTCAATTATCCCCTGGTATATCATCCATTTCGATGCAAAACCATTGAAAGGAGGGACGCCTGAGATCGACATTGCAAATATCAGCGATGTTATGAAGGTTACCGGCATCATTTTCGAAAGCCCTCCGAGATCCTCTATTTCATCCTTCCCCGTCCGGTATCCGACACAGCCAGCAGAAAGGAACAGCCCGCTTTTGTAAATAGCATTGTTTACCATGTGGAACAGTCCCGCAGCAATACCTATCATTGAACCTAATCCGAAGCCGAGAATCATATATCCTACCTGGGAAACTGCATGAAAACCCAGGAGCCGTTTGTAATTATGCTGTATAAGGGCCATCATCACAGCACTGATTATTGAGATTACTCCTACCGAAAGCAGAAGCAGTCTTAGTCCGTCACTCAGCTCAAATATATTCATCGTAATTCTGGCAAGGAAGTATATTCCAAGTAATTTATCAAGCGAAGCCGGCATATAAGCTGATGAAGAAGCAGGTGCATCTTTTGCATAATCAGGCACCCAGGTATGAAAAGGAAAAGCACCGGCTTTTGTAAAACTACCGGTAAGCAAAGCAAGAAATGCAATAATGGTAAGTATATTGGTGGTTGGAACAGATACACCGCTAATGCTCAGTGATCCGGTTATTCTCCAGATTAATGCTATGCCTATTATCATTATGCTGTCAGATGCTCCTATCAGTATAAGAGTCTTTTTCGCCGTGGCAGAGCTCTCTTCATCATGTCCATGGATCAGCTTATATAAGGTGAGTCCGAGCAATCCCCAGAATATAAGAAACAGAAGCAGGTTATCAGAAAGCACTGCTCCGTATGAACATCCCAGGGTGATGAGAAAATATGCATAATAGTTCCTTACCTTTCCTTCCCGCATATATATGAGAGAATACAGGATGATAAGGAATGCAAAGAGGCTGATGAAGATAAGTACCAGTTCACTGAGCTTATCCAGGTTGAAAGTAATATATCTGCAGGCATCATTTATCAGTTCAGAACCCTGAGTCGTTCCCGGCAATCCCGGCAGACAGAGGACAAGATTTTCTGTTCCGTAAACAATAACAGCCTGATATGCAGTAAGTATACTTACTACCAGGGTAATAAGCCCTTTATAAAGTCTTAGTTTCTCCGGGATGCAGAATAATGCAAGGCCGGCCAAAAGAGGCAGAAGGATCATGAACTGCACTGCTGCACTGACCGAAGGTTGAGATGCTATGGAGATAAAATCATTCATTTCCTGTCCATTTGTTTCTTTAATTCAGATGTCTTCGATGATGAAAGATTTATAAGTTCATTCGCATTCATTATCCTTTCCCCGGAGCTCATATCATATACCGATGCCATTCTTTCGGTGCAGCAATAGCAGGGATCGACAGCTGCCAGGGTGATTGTGGCATCTGCAATTGTCTGTCCAATACAGGATTTCCTGAATGTTGCAATGTTGACATAACTCGGAGCCCTTATCTTATGCCTGGCCGGAGAATTTGAACCATCAGATACAACGAAGTGGAAAACCTCTCCCCTGGGGGCTTCAGCCCGGCCGTGTCCGACACCTTCCGGTATTTCCGTGATCCTTACTGTTATATCTCCTTCCTTTTCTTTCTTCAATCCTTCCAGACATTGTTCTATTATTGAGAACGATTCGTACATCTCGAGCAGCCGGACTTCCGCTTTCGCAAACACATCCCCGGCTTCAGCAGTGATGACCTTCCAGTTAACAAGCGGGTAGGCAGCATAGGGATCATCCTTCCTTATGTCAATAGCAACTCCTGATGCCCTGGCAGTAGGTCCGACAGCACAATAGTCAAGCACATCCTGTTTTGTCAGTATACCAACACCTTTGGTCCTTGCATGAATGACCGGGTCATCCATTACTGCTCCCGTGAGAAGGTCATTCTTCTTCCTGCATTCGCTTAATATCTTCTGAATAGTCTGTATCTTACTGTTCTCAATGTCTCTTCTAACCCCTCCGACGCGGAACATTGCATAGCTGTTACGGTTGCCTGTGATCATCTCAAAAAGATCCAGTATTGGTTCACGATACTTCCACGCCCACATGAACACGGTGTTATAACCAAGGAAATGCCCCGCCAGACCGACCCAGAGAAGATGGCTGTGGATCCGTTCCAGCTCTGCAATGATCGACCTGATGTATTTTGCCCTGTTTGTTATTTCAACCCCGACGATCTCTTCAACAGCATTCGCAAAGGCAAAAGGGTGAGAGGTGGAACATATCCCGCAAATTCTTTCCACCAGGAAGAACACCTGTTCGTATGTTTTCGATTCACTCAGTTTTTCTATGCTCCGGTGGTTATACCCTGTTTCCCATTTGATATCCTTTACAATTTCACCGTCGCAGTAGAGCTTGAAAAGTTCAGGCTCCTCCTGAAGAGGATGATAAGGACCGACCGGTATTAGAGTCTTTTTACTCATTTGTCTGAGGTTCTTATTTAAACTCTTTTCTGTATGGATAAACACCTTCTGCCCAGTTGCCTTCAGATAACAGCTTTTCCTGTTCCGGATGGTTAAGGAAATTGATCCCGAACAACTCGTGCATCTCTCTTTCTATCCAGTTTGAAGCACTGAACATATTTGATAAGGATTCGATCTCCGGTTTATCCTTATCGAGAATCACATGTAAATTAAGGATGAGACCTATATCATCCTTGCTGAAATGATAATGTATTTCAAATCCCCTCCTGGTGTGAAGGCCAGAAGCTATGATAAACCGTAAGCCGGCAGTTTTATAGAGATAATGTGCTATTCTCAGGATAGCCTCAGGTTTAATCGTAATTATCATACGTTTCTCATTCTTCCTGACAGTTTCAATAATGTCTGCCATAAAGCTCTTCTCAAAATTCTCTATAACCTGCCTTACATCCATTTTGTAATCTTATATCTTCACTCATTGCTCACCGCTCATCGCTCACCGCTCACTACTTATTTCCTGCCTGCCAGCTTAACAATCCCTGCAATTATCGCCTCCGGTTTTGGCGGACATCCGGGGATATATGCATCGACAGGAATGATCTTATCGACCGGACCCGCAAAAGTGATCCCTTCGGCAAATATCCCTCCGGTACAGCCGCAAGCCCCTATTGCCACTACAAGTATCGGCTTCGGCGCCTGGTTATATATCTCCAGCAGCCGGTCTTTATCGCGCATATTTATTGAACCGTTGACAAGAAGCACATCAGCATGCCTGACACTGCCCACAAGAAGGATCCCGAAACGTTCCAGGTCGTGCCTTGGTGTGAGACAATCAAGGATCTCAATATCGCAATTATTGCAGGAAGCTCCTCCGAAGTGAAAGACCCATAACGATTTTCTGAAGCAATAATCCTTAAAACCCACAATCAAAAATTTAATAACCGAATACTATTAATACAATTGCTATTACGGCCAGCAGATTCATCCATATCATGAAAAAGCTGACAGCCTGTTTTATTTTTATCCTTGGATTGGTGTTCCTTATAAGAGTAAGAAGCAGCACCGTACCTATTATTTTCAGTACTGCCCAAAGAATATTTATTCCTTCGAGGCGGAATCCGCCCATCAGCAGTGCAACAAGGAAAGCCGGGAGTACAAAGAACATTATGTACTTTGCAAGCTTGATCATAGCATAAGCCGATCCGGAATACTCAATAAAGATCCCTTCAGATATCTCTGTTTCGGCTTCAGGCATATCAAATGGTACTAAAGCCAGTTTTGCCTGAACACAAAAGATCCCGACTATAAACAGGAGGACACCTGAAATGCTTCGAATGAATGGAGTTCCTTCCTGCTGTATAGTGATCACTGAATTGAGGTCAAATTTCTGTCCGGCTTTCATAATGATAGCAGCGATCAGCAGGAGGAAGGTAAGCTCATAGCTGAGTATAAGCTTCATTTCCCTTGAACTGCCGACTGCAGCAAGTGGATTACCGGAAGCCAGTGAACCAGTTATGTATGAGAATGACGGTATTGTAAGAAGATAAAATATCACAATAAGGTCGCCTTTGAAACCTGTCGATATATTAAAAAGAGGCAGCAGTATGAATACCCCGGCCATTGTGGCCCCAAACACAGCAAAGACCGGAGCAAGAAGGAATATGAATGGCGATCCGTGTTTTGGTAAAATTGTCTCCTTGACAAGCAGCAGTTTAAAGAAATCGTAGAAAGGCTGGAGCAGGGGAGGCCCTTTTCTGAACTGAACCCTGGCAGTTATTTTCCTGTCGAACCACGACAGTAATGCTCCTGCAGTTGCAACAAAGAGCAAGCCGGGAAAAACAAAGAAATATAAAAGGTTCAGCGCCATGTTACAGATTTTCAGTCGTATATAAATAATCCCTTATAAGTACTTTTTCGTTGAGCCTGTAGATATTCTTTTCAGGCGACTCATCCTGATCGGTGATCATAACTGTCCCTTCAGGCGATGCTGCAATGAACCTTTTCAGGTCATTCTCATCCTTCAGATCATAGAACAGATCCCTGTTCCTGTGATGCTTGAAGAAATCTGTCATCATTGTCCCAAAGGGGCAGATAGTAACACACGATTTGCACGAAACACACAGGTTTGTATGTCGCGTTATAATACCTTCTTCATCTTTCTCAAGGGCATCTGCAGGACATACAGCAACGCATGGTGCATCCTCGCATCGCCTGCATGTAAATCTGAATGTGGCCAGTTCCCTGAGAGTCTTCAATCCGTTTAAATTGACCGAATTATAGTAAAATGCCTCAGGCAGCAGCTGGTCAGGATTGTCTGACATTGCTGCACGCAGTTTTATCATATCTATGAGAATACTCTGAGCCATTTCAGTTCCAGATATCAGGTTGATCCTTGATTTCGTTATATGTGAAAACAGGCCCGTCTTTGCATACAAAATATTTTCCCATCATACAATGGCCGCATTTGCCGAGGCCGCATGACATGTTCTTTTCCATCGATAGGTATACCTGTTCGTCCCTGTATCCCATTTCCAGGATCCTTTTCGTACCAAACTTCATCATTATTGGAGGTCCGCATATTACTGCAACAGAGTTTTCAATGTTGACCTTTACTTTATCGAGCAGAACTGTGGCAACTCCTACAGATTCGTTCCATTCCTCATCTGCCTTGTCAACGGTACGATATGCTTCAAACTTATCAATGGAGTTCAACCTGTTGAACAAAGGCTTATAGATACAATCGGAGGGAGTCTTTGAACCGTAGCAAAGGATCACTTTAAGGATCTTGTCTTTATAGTGTTCAAGAGCATAAAGCAGTGAACGGATAGGTGCAAGTCCGCAGCCACCACCAAGTATCAGCACTTCTTTACCAAAAAATTTCTCTACCGGGTAACCTCTGCCGAACGGGCCTCTTATGCCCATATATGCACCGGGTTTAAGTTCATGCATATATTCGGTTACATAACCGGTTTTCATAACAGTCACTTCAAGCTTATCAGTGATTACCGGTGAGGACGAAGGAGTGAAGGGAGCTTCACCTATGCTGTCGACAGATAATTCAATGAACTGACCGGTTTTGAATGAAAATTCCTTTTCGGGGACAAGCACAAATGTTTTTATCAGTGGTGATTCCTCTATCACTTCTGTCAGTTTCGCTTTAATTGGCTTATATATATTCCCGTCAGTATTCATAAAAGAATCTTACGCAAGTTCCATGAATAATTCATTCTTATTTATTTTCCCAATGCAGGCTTCAATGCATCGTCCGCATCCGGTGCAGGCAACTGAATTGAACCTTTCCGGTTTCCAGACATATTTACACATATACCTGTTCCGGAACCTTTGAGGTAATTCAGCCAGGCCATCCTCGCCACCCGCAACCCTTTCAAAACCGGGGTATTGACAAGCGTCAAGCTGTTTGATCTTTTCAAATCCGGGCTTATCTATAAGGAGAAAGCATGTACAGGTCGGGCATATTGTTGCACATGCCCCGCATGAAACACATTTAGCTGAGTATTTCTTCCAGATCTCTTTTTTTGCTTCAGATACTAATGATCCTGTTCTCTTATAATCAGGGAGCCCCTTATTGGCCTCTTTAAGCAAAGATTCGGTCGATGAATGTTTTTCTTCAATGAATTCCACTATATTCTTATCCTCAGGAATGACTACGGCAGTTAATGTATTTAAAAATTGTTCCCCTTTCGTACTTAATATCCTGAATATCATCATGCCGCCTTTTTCAAGGATTGACAAATCGGCGATACCGTTTGAATAGGGTTTGATCCCATAAGAAAGGCAGTGACAATGTTCCAATATCCCAAAACAGTCGGCTGAGATTAAGATCGTATTCTCTCTTTTGCTTTTGTAGAATATGTCTTTAAAATCTTTATCAAGGTACATTTCATCAAGGATACCTAAGCCCTCAGTATCACAATTTGGCGTGCCAATAATAATTCTGGGTTTCCCATGACTGTTTGTTGCTGTCACATTCTCACTGACAGGCAAAAAGAAGCTCTTTAAAGGTGTAACTGGTTTAGGTCTGTTATAAGATATGCGATTTACATCCGCTTCAGTAATTAATTCATAATCCAGATGGGAATTATTTTCAGTTGTAGCATAAATCAGATGTGACACTAATAACCTTTTAAGGGTACTATTCCAGTCTTCTTTATTTATGCACCTGAGGTTTTGCATAATGTGATAAGATTCACATATAAAAATATATTTAACAATTTTAAAAGACAATAAAAAATGTCAGGAAATTATGGATTACCCGGTAATGTTAATAATAAAATAATGTAATACAGACAGATAAAATCATAGAATATTAATAAAATATTTATTTAATTTGTATTTTATAACAAGATAAAAGCGATTTGATGTGAAAAGATTCACAAAATATGTAATTAAAAACAGTCTGAAAAGAATATTTCTTTACAGAGCCTGCCTTGTCAGACTGAAGCTGATGGGTGTTGAAAAAGTATTTTCCTATACCCTTGCCAATGAAACGGGCGTATCTTCTGAACAGGTGCGCAAGGACTTCTCCGAATTCAGTATAAAAGGGAATAAGCGCGGAGGCTATGAGATAAACGAGTTGCTGGAAATAATGGAGAATATTTTCCATCGCAACAAAGACCATAATATTGTCCTGGTAGGGATGGGAAACCTGGGAATAGCTCTTTCAAAATACAGCAGGTTCGTTCAGCGTAACATGAATATCGTTGCTACTTTTGATATAGATCCCTTCAAACAGAAAGTAAGATCTGACATCCCGGTTTACACACCTGCAAGGCTTAAAGAGATCATAGACCGCTTCAAGGTAAAAGTTGCAATATTGGCAGTGCCTGAGATCTCAGCCCAGGAAGTCACTGATCAGCTTGTTCGGTTCGGGATCAAAGGAATCGTCAACTTTGCCCCGGTTCTTCTGAAGGTGCCGCCGGATGTGATAATTAACAATGTGAACCTTTGCGATGAACTTGAAAGTGTTATTTACTGCGTACATAAACAGATCACTGCTGAAGGATCCAAAAATCTTGAGTTATTATACAAGGATATGAAATATTGATCAGGGGACTGGTACAGGGAGTGGGATTCCGTCCTTTTATATGCAGACTGGCTGCAAAGCATAACCTTTTCGGGGAAGTCGATAACCGGACTGATGGGGTTTCCGTGATAATCCAGGGTGATCTCAGGAGTGCAGACCACTTCAGCAATGATATTCTGCAGAACGCTCCTCCTGCATCACAGATTAAATCAATTGAGATAATTCCTACAGAGATCACGAATTATGACAGATTCATGATCGCGAAAAGTAAAGATCATTACGGACACATCACTGAGGTCAGCCCTGATATAGCTGTCTGTGATGAATGCCTTCACGATATGGCTAATGATCCTGAGAGGATCGATTATCCTTTTGTAAACTGCACCAATTGCGGACCAAGATTTTCAATTATTGAAGAGCTGCCATACGATCGTCCGAAAACAACGATGAGAAGCTTCACTATGTGCAGGCACTGCAGGGTGGAATATAACAATATCCTTGACCGACGATTCCATGCACAACCTGTCGCGTGCAATAATTGCGGTCCTGTTTACACATATAAGGATGATTCCGAAAGCTTTTCTGACATAAGAAATATCCTCGGGGAAATAGTGATTCAGATTAATGGTGGAAAAATCATTGCCATTAAAGGACTCGGCGGCTATCACCTTATGTGTGATGCTTTGAATAACAAAGTTGTATCAGAACTCCGGGAGCGAAAACAACGCGATGCAAAACCATTTGCAGTTATGTTCAGGGATATGGATGCGGTGAAGGAATATTGCATTGTAAATGATGAGGAAGCAAAAGAACTAACCTCATGGCGCAGACCAGTTGTGATACTGAAGCAGAAAAAACCTCTGTCGGAGAGTGTAAGTAACGGACTCAACACCACCGGCGCAATGCTCCCCTATATGCCTTTTCATTATCTGATATTCCGGAAACTGAATAATCCGGTCGTTGTAATGACTAGCGGAAATATTTCTGATGAACCTGTGATTTCTGATGATAAAAAGGCTGAATCAGAATTCCGGAACATTGCTGATTCATTTATTTCATATAACCGTGAAATCCTGAACAGAGTTGACGATTCTGTTGTCAGGATTATAAATAATAAGCCTTCCCTTATACGACGTTCAAGGGGATATGTACCAAGACCAGTCGACCTTCGTCTTGATGTAGACGGGATAGTTGCTCTCGGTGCTGAACAGAAAAATACTTTCTGTATCGGAAAGGGACACCAGGCATTAATGAGCCAGCATATCGGAGATCTCAAAAATCAGGCAACATTTGAATTCCTGACAGAATCAATTAAGCGATTCTCAATCCTGTTTCGTTTCAAGCCATCATATATTGCGTGTGATCTGCACCCTGATTATTTGTCGGCAAGATATGCGGAGTCGCTGGAATCTGATTTGCAGATACCCCTTGTAAAGATACAGCATCATCACGCGCATATAGCCTCCTGTATGGCTGAACATGGCATTGAGGATAAAATCATTGGGATCAGTATGGATGGGACAGGGTATGGTACAGATGGAAACATATGGGGAGGCGAGTTCCTGATAGCCGATCTGGGATCTTTTGAACGCTACGATCATTTTGACTATATAGCCTTGCCGGGAGGAGACAAAGCTGTAAATGAGCCCTGGAGGATCGCATTATCATTTATTCACAGATATTGCAGCAGGTCATTCGATCTTAAATTAATTCCGGCATTCAGACAGATTGATGATGCGAAGATCCTGATGGTGATTGAAATGCTCGAAAAGAACATTAATTCACCTTTATCATCAGGCGCCGGCCGTCTTTTTGATGCAGTCTCAGCAATACTAGGTTTATGCACTACTGCTTCCTTTGATTCAGAGGCTCCCATGAGGCTGGAATCAGTCGCCGATAGCGGAACAGAAAGCTTTTATCCTTTTAATAAAGGCGGCCCAATCTCTTTTGGGGATACTATAAATGCTGTGCTTGCAGATATTGGAGAAACACCTGTTCCGATAATATCGGCTAAATTCCATAACACTATTGCCCATGTTATCCTTGAGTTATCAGAAAAGATCAGAAATGAGAAGAACCTTAATACAGTAATACTTTCGGGAGGTGTCTTTCAGAACAGGTACCTTACAGAACGATCAATGAATCTTCTTCTGCGGAAAGGCTTTAATGTTTATCTTAATCACCAGGTACCGTCAAATGATGGCGGAATATCCCTGGGACAACTTGTGATTGCTTCTAAACTATTGAAATAATGTGTCTAAGTATACCAGTAAAAATAATATCGATCAAAGATAGTATAGCAGAAGTCTCGGCCGGTGGAACAATATTCAAAGCAGGGTTGCAAATGATTGAAGATGCAAAACCGGGAGACTATGTTTTGCTCCATGCCGGATTTGCTATTCAGAAGATAAGTGAGGAAGAAGCTGAGGAGACAATAAGAATATTTAAGGAGATCCATGATTCAAACAATATTGATAATCAATGAAATATATTGATGAATACAGGGATGGCAGATTGATTGGAAAACTGGCTGAAGCAATAAGAAGAGAGGTCTGCCGTAACTATGTTTTTATGGAAGTATGCGGTGGACATACAAATGCCATACACAGGTTTGGGATTCCCTCTCTTTTACCTAAGGAAATAAAGCTGATCTCGGGACCAGGTTGTCCGGTATGTGTAACCGGAAAGGATTTTATTGATAAGGCCCTTGACTGTGCAGGGCAGCAAGATGTTATAATTGCCAGCTTCGGGGATCTTATAAGGGTTCCGGGGTCACATTCTTCGCTGGAAGGAGCCAGGAGGGAAGGAGCAGACATAAGGATTGTTATCTCTGCATCTGAGGCTCTTGAAATTGCCGCTTTAAATCCCGGTAAAAAAGTCATCTTCCTCGGGATCGGCTTCGAAACAACAGCTCCGGGTACAGCCGTTACACTGGTAAATTCAGAGAAAGAGAGGATCACAAATTTTTTTGTCCTGAATGCACATAAGACAATGCCTAATGCAATGGATGCTATTCTTAAAGACGGATCTTCGATAGATGGTTTTATCTGTCCGGGACATGTCGCAGCAATAACGGGATCGGAAATATTTGATTTCATCCCTGAAAGATATAATTTAGGATGCGTCGTAACAGGTTTTGAACCGGCAGACATTCTTCATGCTGTTCTGTTGCTTGTCAAGCAGGTTAATAATGCCGGCCAGAAAGTGGAAATACAGTATAGACGTGCAGTAACAAAAAAGGGTAATACTCTGGCAAAGAAATATATGGCGCAGGTATTTGAGCCCTGCGATGCCTGGTGGAGAGGTTTCGGGATAATTCCGGACAGCGGTCTGAGATTAAAAGAAGAATTCAGGATACATGATGCTGAAAGATTTGTTCCGCAATCTGAAAGTAAATCCCATACTGAGGATAAATACTGCTTATGCGGTGAAATATTAAGGGGGAATAAAGTACCTCCGGATTGTTCGCTTTTCGGAAGGGATTGTATACCCGACCATCCTGTCGGGGCATGCATGGTATCGATGGAAGGTTCATGTAATACATGGTTCAGATACAGACTGGATGAATGATGTTATAACATTGGGTCAGGGCAGCGGGGGCAGGCTCACACACCGGCTTATTGAAGAGGTTTTTTCAAAAAGGTTCGGTATGTCTGAACCGCTTACCGATTCAGCTCTGGTAAGTGCCCGCGGCGAAATGCTTGCTTTTACAACAGATTCTTATGTTGTTGATCCCCTGTTTTTTCCGGGAGGAAATATAGGGAAGCTGGCAGTATGCGGTACTATTAATGATCTGGCGGTTTCAGGAGCAGTACCCGGGTTTCTTTCAACCGCCTTCATCATTGAAGAGGGACTTCCGGTGGCTGATCTGAAGATAATTGTTGAGTCGATGGCTGATGAGGCTGAAAAGGCTCATGTAAAAATAGTCACAGGTGATACCAAGGTTGTTGAAAGAGGTAAATGTGACAAGCTGTTTATTAACACATCAGGTACCGGGATTATTAAACCCGGATATGAACATATAAGCACAGGGAAGAGAATTAAACCGGGTGATAAGCTGATTGTTAACGGATCCCTTGGCAATCATGCACTGGCTGTCCTCGGTGCGCGTAATAATTTAAACTTCAGGATCCCCGTTGAATCTGATTGTGCTGCCCTGAATCATCTGATAGCTTCTGTCCTTGAATCCGGGAATGAGATAAGTTTCATGAGGGACCTTACAAGGGGCGGACTGGCAACAGTACTTAATGAACTGGCCGTTATGATCAATATGGGAATTTTTGTAAACGAATCATCAGTCCCGGTTGATGATCCTGTACGGGGATTATGTGAAATGCTTGGCTTCGATCCTTTGTACCTGGCCAACGAGGGAAAGGTTCTTTTTGTTGCAGGCAGCGATGACGCCCAACATATCGTGGAGATACTCAGATCTGACCCTCTGGGCCGTTCTGCAGAGGTCATTGGTGAGATACTGCCGGAAATGAGAGCCCGGGTTGTACTGAAAACATCAATAGGAGGAGAAAGAATCCTCGATATGCTGTCTGGAACACAGATCCCGAGGATATGTTAAGATGACCGGAAATTATGCATGAACTGAGAATAGCTGAAGACCTGGCGGCAATAGTGCTGGAAGAGGCAAAAAATGGAGGTTTATCGAAAGTCTCTGATGTTAATATCACTTTCGGTCAGATGATCCAGATAGTGCCAGATATCTTCCGCTTTGCTTTCAGGGAAGCAGTATCGGGGACAGCGGCTGAAGAGGCAGAAATAAATATTGAAATAACACCGGTGAAGATGAGATGCGCGGCATGCGGGAATGATTTTATCGTAAATGACAATAAATTTGAATGCCGGTCATGCGGTTCAACTGATCTCGAAATAATACAGGGTAAGGAATTATTCATTAAAAGCATAGAGGGAGAATAGCTATGGAAATAAAGATTATGAGGAACATCCTCAACAGGAACCAGAACAAAGCTGCAGAGGTTCGAAAGCTGCTTGCTTCTGAAAAAGTGATGATGGTCAATATTATCAGCTCACCAGGAGCAGGAAAGACAACATTGCTTGAATGTACCTGTGAGGAGATTGGCAGGGATTTCAGGATAGGTGTCATTGAGGGGGACATCACTACTGACCGGGATGCCCAACGGCTTAAGAAGTATGATATACCGATTGTGGTAATCAATACTGAAGGCGGCTGCCATCTGGATTCCCACAGTATTTCTAAAGTGCTAGGTTCATTCAACCTGAAAGATATTGATGTACTGTTCGTTGAGAATGTCGGAAACCTGATCTGTCCCTCTCAGTTTGATCTTGGCGAAACTTTCAAGCTTGCACTTGTAAGCGTTGCTGAAGGTGACGATAAACCGGCCAAATACCCGATGCTGTTCAGGGAAGCTGAAGCAGTTATACTTAACAAGACCGACCTCATACCTTACACAAATTTCAATATTGACAAATTCAGATCTGACCTGCGCGATATTAATGCCCGGGTGCCACTTTTTGAAGTCTCATGCACATCAGGAGACAATATAAAAATGTGGTATGACTGGATCAGAATGAGATTAAAATCCTATTTGATCTGACAACCGATCAGGTTCTGTTTCAGCTCTTTTATCATTCTTATTATATGGTTTATCGGGCATAATTCTTTGTTTAGTTTAATTCTAAATTAGCAAGTTTGAGATTTTTTTTGTTTTTTACAAAGTATTGTTATTAAATTAACAGCAATTTTTGAAAGCAATAATTATAAAAAATAATATCATTTAACTATCTAAAAATCAATAAGAAATGTACCAATTAGGAAATCTTGTTAAGGAACTATCCGACAAGCATGGTCGTGCAAGAGAGAGTCTTATGCCTATACTTCAGGGTATAGTTGAGAAGCATAATTATCTTACTGATGAGGCCATGGTTGAAGTCGCAAAGGAGTTGGATATCTCCGCAGCTGAAGTATACGGAACTGCTTCATTTTATACTTTTCTCGACACCCAGGTTAGAGGTAAGTATGTCATAAGGGTTTGTAAAACAATAACATGTTCAATGAAAGGGAAAGGAGAAATTATCCAGACCCTCGAAGATATGCTTAAAATAAAAGTTGGTGAAACAACATCCGACAGGCAATTCAGCCTGATTGAAACGAATTGTATAGGATGGTGCCATAAAGCTCCTGCAATGCTCATCAACGAGATGCCTTACACAGAACTTACCCCTGAAAAAGTGGTCGAGATAATTAAAGGTTATATGCAAAAAAAATAATATCCTGAACAATGGAAAATAAAGGACTAAATAAAGTAGATCTGATCTTTGAAAAAATTGATCCGAAAGAAGTATTGACAAAAGCTTATAAGATTTCACCAGATGCAATTATTCAGCAGATACTTGATTCCGGGCTGAAAGGACGCGGTGGTGCAGGTTTCCCTACGGGACTGAAATGGAAATACACAGCAGCTGTTAAAGAACCTGATAAATATGTAGTATGTAATGCCGACGAAGGTGAACCGGGAACATTCAAGGACCGGGAGATCCTTGACAGGGTGGCTTACAAGGTTTATGGAGGTATGGTCATTGCCGGAAAGGCTATAGGCGCAAAAAAGGGCATTGTGTACCTCAGGGGTGAATACAGGTTCCTTCTGCCACAGCTGATGAAAGAGCTTGATTCTTTTCATAAGATGATCAAACAAATTGGATATGATTTCAATATAAGTTATTGCATGGGAAGCGGAGCATACATCTGCGGTGAAGAAAGTGCCCTGTTCGAATCTATTGAAGGCGGACGAGGCGAACCACGTAATAAACCTCCCTATCCTACAACATCCGGCGTCTTTAATAAACCTACGTCAATTAACAACGTAGAGACCCTTGTTACAGCTATGATGATCCTGACCCATGGTCCGGAATCATACAGCCAGCTTGGTACAAAAGACTCAAGAGGATCGAAAGTGTTCTCGATATCAGGCGATACACCTACTCCGGGTATATTCGAACTGGAACTCGGAATGTCGGTCCAGGAATTTGTAAATGAATTCGGCGACGGTGATACAAAAGCTGTACAGGTCGGAGGTGCTTCAGGTTTCTGTGTTCCAAGAAAGAAGTTCGGGAATACAATCATAGGTTTTGAAGGTGTACCTACAGGCGGTTCGATGAAACTGTTCAACAGTTCAAGATCGATGTATAACGTTCTCCATAACTATCTGGATTTCTTTGCTGAAGAATCCTGCGGACAATGCACTCCATGCCGGGTAGGTTGCCAGCAGCTTCTGAAAGGAGTTGAAAAAGTCAAGAAAGGTGAAGTAAAATCAACCTATCTTAATGAACTGATGAAGCTTGCCGATACAATGAAAGTTGCATCAAAATGCGGACTCGGGCAATCGGTCGGAAATGCTTTCAGAACGATAGTCGAGAATTTCAGGGAAGAGATCATTTACTAACAACTAAAATAATTCATCATAATGATAAATCTCAGTATAAATAATCAGAGGGTTTCAGTTCAGCCGGGAACAACAGTGCTCGAGGCTGCAAAAAAACTCAATATAAATATTCCTACATTATGCAATCATCCCGACCTGTGTGTGGCTGGTAACTGCAGGGTTTGCGTGGTTGAACAGACAGGTGCCAGGACTCTTATCGCAGCCTGTGCAATGCCTGTGGCTGAAGGAATGGATATTCAAACAAATACCCTGAAAGTCAGGAATGCAAGAAAGCATATTGTTGAACTTCTTCTTTCAGAGCACAGATCAGATTGTACAAAATGCTATAAGAACCAGAAATGTGAACTGCAGGCTCTTGCCAATGAGTTTGCTTTCGGGGACACCATTTTCCTGGATCTTGTTGCCGACAGGCCCTATACAATTGACAGATCATCTCCTTCATTCATGAAGGATGACAGTAAATGCATCAGGTGTCAGCGCTGCGTAAGGACATGTACCGAATTACAGCATATATCCGCTATTGCAGTGGCCAATAAGGGAATGCATCAGAAAATATCATCATTCCACGACCGTCCTATGAGCCACGTGGTCTGTACCAACTGCGGGCAGTGCGTTAACCGCTGTCCCACCGGAGCCCTTGTGGAAAAGACCTATATTGATCAGGTATGGGATGCAATCTATGACCCGGATAAGCATGTTGTTGTTCAGACAGCCCCTGCTGTACGTGTTGCTCTTGGTGAGGATCTCGGTTATGATCCGGGTGAGAGGGTAACCGGCAAAATGGTAACCGCCCTGCGTCAGCTTGGTTTTGACTCCGTTCTTGATACAGACTTCAGTGCCGACCTTACGATCATGGAAGAAGGAACTGAACTTCTGACAAGGTTGAAAAAAGTGCTTGTCGATGGTGATAAGAAAACCAGGGTACCAATGTTTACATCATGCTCACCGGGCTGGATAAAATTCATTGAACATAAGTACCCGGAATTGCTGCCGAATCTCTCTACATGCAAATCACCACAGCAGATGTTCGGTGCACTGGCTAAAACATTCTTTGCATCTAAGAAAAAGATCGATCCGGCAAAAGTTGTTTCAGTATCAGTGATGCCTTGCACTGCAAAGAAATACGAAGCCGACAGACCAGAGATGAGGTCAAGCGGTTATAAGGATATAGATTATGTTCTTACAACACGCGAACTGGCCGTAATGATCAAACAGGCAGGTATCGATTTCAGAAACCTTGAACCTTCTCACTATGATTCGATAATGGGCGAATCGACCGGAGCGGCAGTCATTTTCGGAGCTACAGGCGGTGTTATGGAGGCTGCATTACGTACTGCCTACGAAATAGTTACCGGAAGGGAAATTCCTTTTAAAAATCTGAATATAACTCCCGTAAGGGGAATGGAAGGCGTTAAGGAAGCATCTCTGAAGATAGAAGGCTGCGTCGACGACTGGAAATTCCTTGAAGGGGCTGAACTGAAGGTCGCTATAGCTCATGGACTTGTAAACGCCAATAAGCTCATGAGGCTGGTAAGCAAAGGTAAGGCACCTTACCACTTTATAGAAATAATGGCATGTCCCGGAGGATGCATCGGTGGTGGTGGTCAGCCTATCCCGACTAGCATGGAGATAAGAAAGAACAGGATGAAAGCCATCTATTCAGAAGATGAGCATATGGTGCTGCGCAAATCACATGAGAATCCCGATGTGATTGCAATATACAAGGAATTCCTTGGCAAGCCGAACAGTCATGCAGCCCATGAGTTGCTGCATACACACTATACCGAAAGGGAAAGCTACTAAATATCAGGAGGGTGTCTCATAAGGACACCCTCTCTTTTTGATTAAACAGGAATCATCCGGGATTTTCGGGTAGAACTGTCTTCTGATATGCTTTTTTCGTAAATTGCATAAATAATTTTTTCGTACATGGAAGCACATTATACCTGGAAGACAAAATTCTTCAGCAGGAAATTCGAGATCTTCAGGAATGACATGAAATGCGGAGAGCTTCAAAAAATAGCTTTCTCGAGAAAATCCATCGGAGAAATGAACGGAAGGAGATACTCATTTGAGATGAAGAAACTATTCAAACCTGTAGCTGAGATCATCAATCTGAATAATGATTCAGTTATCGGCAATATTACAATCTTCCCATTTAAACGAAGCTCGGTTATAAAGTTAGGGGACAAAGAATACCCATGGCAGTTTGATAATTTCTGGAGTACCAGATGGAGCATAAGCTACGAGTATGGTACTCTGGTGAAATATTATTCGAAATGGCTGACAGGTACAATCGATTCTTATACCTCAGAGGATGTGTTGATATTATCAGGGTTCTTCCTGAGGAACTTCTTCAGACAACACTCTTCTGCAGCAGCAGCTACCTGACAGGATACCAACACTGTTATCGTTAACTTCTAAGACTGCCTTTCATTTAGTCTTTTCAGCAGGAACGCCATGTTCTCTCCAAGTACTCTCATTGTATTCAACCCCTCTTCATCATTCAGAACTTCACCTTTTTCTCTCCCGATTCCGATATTCCAGTATGAAGAACCAGGGATTATCATTTCGTTTATAAGGAAAAAGTGATTGATACTATCGAAGGCATGTATCGCTCCTGCACGTCTTACAGCTATTACTGCCGCTCCTGCTTTTCTTTTTAATGCGTTGCCTGCTCCACGGATTGCATACCCGGCTACATCGATCAGTGCCTTTGCCTCCGATGCAAGATCAGCAAAATATACCGGAGCTCCGATTATTATCCCGTCGGCTTCAAGCATCCTCTTAATACAACTGTTAATAGCCTCATTATCCTGATGACATTGAGCATCTTTTTCCTTCCTGCATTTGAGACATGCTATGCATCCGTTGACCTTTTCTCCTCCAAGCTGAAAAAATTCTGTTTCAATTCCATTTTCCTCAAGTGTTTTAAAGGTCTCTTTTATCAGCAGTTCAGTATTGCCTCCCTTTCTGGGGCTGCAGTTTATTCCAAGTACTTTCATTTACGGAGTTTTTGCTAATATAGTAAAAATGATACAAAATGGAGACCGGAGTCCGGAAACCGGAAGAAGGAGGGGGTGATGAGTGATGAGCGATGAGTTATGAGCCGATGAGCAATGAATAATGAACAATGAATTTAAACAAAAGCAGAAAAATTCAACTTAATATATAACTTTAAGTACTTTAGGCACTCTAGGCACTCTAGGCACTACTTTATGCGAAAAATCATCCACATAGATATGGATGCCTTCTTTGCTTCTGTTGAGCAGCTGGATAATCCTGATCTGAAAGGGAAACCTGTTGCAGTGGGAGGCAGCGGAGAAAGACACGTGGTGGCAGCAGCAAGTTATGAAGCCAGGAAATATGGTGTTAGATCCGCTATGCCATCAGTGATAGCAAAAAGACTATGTCCTGATCTGATATTCGTTAAACATCATTTTGAAAGGTATGAAGAGATCTCGGAAGAAGTCTTTCAGATATTACGTGACTATTCCGATCTGGTCGAACCGCTATCAATTGATGAAGCATTCCTTGATGTAACAACCGACAAAAAGAATATTGGATCCGCAACACTTATTGCTAAAGAAATAAAAAAGGAGATTCGGAAGAAGACAGGACTTACCGCGTCAGCCGGGATTTCATTTAATAAATTCCTTGCCAAAATAGCATCAGATATAAAAAAGCCTGATGGCCTGTTTGTTATACTTCCTGAAGATGCAGAAAAATTCATTGAGGAATTGCCAGTCGAAAAATTCTTTGGCATAGGAAAGGTTACAGCTGAAAAAATGCACAACCTGGGAATTCACAAGGGTAAGGATCTCAAAAAATGGGAACTGCCCGATCTTGTCAGAAATTTCGGGAAGACAGGTAAATTTTATTACGATATCTGCAGAGGAATTGATGAGCGTCCGGTTGAAGTTGTTTCCGAAAGAAAATCACTCGGTACAGAACTTACCTATGAAAAGGATCTTACCACCAGGTTTGAGATCATAGCGGAACTGTATAAGATCGAAAAAGAATTGATGGAAAGAATGAAAATTGCAGGAACAACGGGTAAAACGGTCACATTGAAGATTAAATTCTCCGATTTCAGGCAGATCACACGCAGCAGGACGCTTCCTGATTTCATACGCGACTTCGATGTTCTGCACCGGTGTGTAACCGAAATAAGAAAATCACTTGATCTGGCGGGTACCCGGATAAGACTGCTCGGAGTGAGCATTTCAAACATGGAACCGGATCAGGAAGAGGAAGGAGAGAAGCAACTGGATCTGTTTAGGTAAAAGGCTTTAGGGCTTTAGGGCATTAAGGTTTTAGGGCTGTAGGACGTCTAATTAGTAAGTTCTTATCGCCGTAACGCCTTTGATTTTGTTGAAAACTCGGATTCAAGGTTTTGAAAGAAATCCCTGAGCACATTATATCTCTTTCTGTGGCTGGAGATCAGTTCGGGATAATTACCGAAATTCCGTTCGAAATATTCAAATCTGGATGTGGCATTTTTTAGTATAAGGGAAGCTATTTTACCAGGTTCGATACCCCGTGCAAGATATATCTCGAGATACCTGTATATCCCTGTATAACCGAAAGCGTCAAGGTCATCGGCTGCAGAGAGGAGCAGAAACAGCCTGCCTTGTACTGGTGATCCTGAATAAGATTTATTATCATGGCATTCGATGACATTTAAAAGATCTGCAAAATCATCTGGATGTTTATTAATTCCAGCAAGAAATTTTTCACATAGCTTTCTGCTGTTTATACCATGTTTCTCTCCTCTGTCCTCTGCCATCCCTATGTCATGGAGGTAACATGCAATAAGGAGTTCATCAATGAAATCTTCTTCCTGTGCATTATATGTGAAACTCAGTAATTCCTTCGCATATTGCCACACCCGCCGGTGGTGAGACAGATCGTGAGACCACAGCCTGGTATCTCTCCATCTGGCATTGAAGAATGATTCCAGAAGAGCCAGGTATCTGCCCTCTGCAGCTTTTATGATATCAGGCAAATTCATTATCATTCCGGCTTTATTGAACAACGATAAACAAAAAAGCAAAAGACAATGCCTTTTGCTTTTGAACAGGCTTCCACATAAATCATCAGGTCTTGATCATATCCCTGGCCATATCGAGAATAGTCGTATCATCAATACTGACTATTCCGCCTCCCGGCCCCTGTTCAAAATGAACACCCATGCTTTGTCCCTTTTCAAAATTTCTCCCTCCGAAGTAGTTTCTGACTGTTTCTTCATTCAGATCAAGCTTTTCAGCTATTTTTCTCATACTTCCGGAGGGTAATTGATCTTTTATCTTCCGGAGTTCATCAAAAGTGATTGTTTTTGCCATGTTTTTTATATTTTATGTTTTTATAGTTTTGCCTTAATCTCAAAGATATTGTTTTATTTCCTAAGTTAAAAACCTAATTGAAAAATATCATTATTTCCTGTTAAACTGAATCCGGGATTAAAAATAAGATTATCAATTATTTACCTTATGTTTTCCGGATATCACGTATTATATAAACATCAAAGTCGCCAAGGTACTGAAATCCTTCACTTTTATACAGATTGATGGCCTTCCTGTTTGTCCTGTGAACCTCCAGCTTGACCTGTATTCCTTTGTTTCTGGCGAATTTCATCGATTCAGCAAGTAATAATTTTGAAAGGCCTGTTCCCTGGTATTCCGGCAGGATACCGAAATGATGAAGATGTATCCTTCTGCCGTCAAAGGTCATCCAGGATGTTCCGCACACCCTGCCGTTATTCTTATCCTCCATGACAAGCAAACAACCGCCAATCTCAATTGTCTTTTCAATTATCTTCTCATCGTCACCTCTTTTTGAATCCCCCATCCCTGTTGATTCCCACAGATGAATTACTTCCTGATAATCGCTCTGCCGGTACTCCCTTACTGTAAAATCCGATTGTTTAGTCATTTCACTAATACTTTAAGATGAATTCCTGATACTCATTTTTTTTCTGGCAATCAAAATATTTATAGTTCTTTCATCAGGCTGAGGAATAATTCTATTGCCTTCTTTTTGTCAGCATTGAGATCAAAGCTCATATTATCTGTCAGATAACTGAGGAGATCATTCCCCCTGATAATGCCTGAATGACCATGTTTTTTCACCACATCAGGAATATTATTTACACCTGCGGCCAGTGCATTATTGAACTCCTTCAGGAATTCTTCTTCAAGCTTCCGGTTGGCAGTCCAGCATGCAAATGTAAAGGGAAGTCCGGTGAACTTAAACCATTCCTCCGCCAGGTCAATTCTGTACCTGAACTTCTTTTCATACTGAAAGCACCTGTCGCCGATAAGTACAACGGCTTCAGAGAGGGATATGTTAAGGAAATCAAATCCTTCAGAGGTGCCTGCCCATTCAAAAGTCCTGTTCCAATAATTCCGGGCAAGTATGCGGGCAAGATTTACTGATGATCTTGAATGGTAATCAAGGAAGATCTTATTTATTTCCTCAAACCTGGAATTGCTGAGTAACATTACTGTTCTTACCTTTCCGTATGCACCGAGACAAAAATCAGTGATAATCTGATAATCATGAACTAATGGCAATGCAGCTACAGGAATGAGTCCGATATCAACTTTTCCGCTTATAAGTTTTGAAGCACAATTTGCGGGATGATCAGTTGTAAGTATGACGTTCCTGTCAAAACCTGTCACTGTCATCCCGTAGATGAAGGGATAGGTATTTGCATATTTAACAGCTGATATCCTTATTCTTTCTTTGCTCATGTCAGAATTCTGCTCAAAATGACTATTACAGGATTTTAACTAATTTTACTATCCTAAAATACTACTTTTGCATTTATGGTTACAATGGTAAAAATCATAAAAACAAATTAAATGGAATTAAACTCTCTTACCGCTATTTCGCCCCTCGACGGGAGGTACAGACAGAAAGTAAATGAACTTGCTCTTTATTTTTCCGAATTCGGACTGATCAAATACCGCATCATGGTGGAAATAGAGTATTTTATTGCACTTTGTGGAATTCCGCTTCCACAGCTGGTTGATTTTAAAAAGGATAATTTTAAATTGCTGAGATCCATTTACGAGGAGTTTTCAATTGAAGATGCGGAAAAGATAAAAGAGAAGGAGAAGATAACCAACCATGATGTAAAAGCCATTGAATATTTCCTGAAGGAAAAATTCTTTCATTCCGGATGGGGCAAATGGAGTGAATTCATTCATTTCGGTCTTACATCACAGGATATAAACAATACAGCAATCCCGCTTTCGATAAAAGATGCCCTTATCAATATTTATTTTCCTGTGCTTTTTGAGCTTAGGGAAGTTCTGGCTTCAATGGCCGATGAATGGAAGGATATTCCTATGCTGGCAAGAACTCACGGGCAACCAGCATCGCCGACACGTTTAGGCAAGGAGATCGCAGTATTTATTGCCAGAATCGATGAACAGTCAAAATATTTCGGGCAGATACCCTATTCAGCAAAATTCGGCGGAGCAACTGGTAATATGAATGCCCATAAAGCAGCCTATCCTGAGATTAACTGGATATCTTTTGCAGATAATTTTGTAAATGAAGAATTGGGATTACAGCGCTCACATCCTACAACCCAGATAGAACATTATGATAATCTTGCCGCCCTCTTTGATAATATGCGAAGGGTAAATGTTATTCTTATCGACCTTGCAAGAGACATGTGGACGTATATTTCAATGGACTATTTCAGACAGAAGATAAGAAAAGGAGAAATTGGATCTTCGGCTATGCCGCATAAGGTCAATCCTATCGATTTCGAAAATGGTGAAGGCAACCTGGGGTATGCCAATGCCATATTCGGACATCTGTCTGAAAAGCTCCCGGTATCAAGGCTCCAGCGTGATCTGACTGACTCAACAGTGCTCAGGAACATCGGTGTACCCATCGGACATTCAATACTTGCCTTCAATTCTATACTTAAAGGACTTGGCAAGCTCATAATAAATCAGGATAAGATCAGATCTGACCTGGATAATAACTGGGCAGTTGTTGCAGAAGCTATACAGACAATACTAAGGCGTGAAGGTTATCCGGAACCCTATGAAGCACTTCTTGAACTGACCCGTACCAATCAGAAAATAACTGGAGAAGCTATAGCTGCTTTTATCGATACACTTGAAATAAGTGAAGAAGTGCGGACAGAACTTAAGGCAGTCACACCATTCAATTACACAGGCTTTTAAGAGGGAATCCCGATATGAACAAGGTAAGACTGCTCCTGAAGTATATAAGTCCTTATAAATGGTCCGCAATACGAAGTGTATTGTATAATATTTTAAGTGCAGTATTCGCACTTGTTTCCTACACCCTTATCATACCTTTTCTTAAGATCCTTTTTGACAGGGTTGAAGTGATCTCACATCCTGGCAGATTTGAAGCCTCAGTCGATTATCTTAATAATCTTGTGAGATACTATTTTTCAAATATTATCGACAGGAACGGGCAGGCAGGCGCCTTACTCCTTGTCTGTCTCGTGTTTATATTAGCCAGCGTATTTAAGAATGGATTCGTGTTTCTCGCAAATAACAGTATGGCATATATACGTGCCTGTACTGTGCGTGATCTCAGGAGGAAAATGTATGATAAGATCCTCAGGCTCCCGCTGTCGTATTTTACTGAATCCCACAAAGGCGATGTGATGACACGCATATCAAATGATGTTCAGGAGGTAGAGCTGTCGGTAATGTCTTCATTGACAATGCTTTTCAGGGATCCTATGTATATCCTGATTTTTGTCATTTATCTTTTCATAAGCAGCTACCAGCTTTCTCTTTCTGCCCTTGTTCTTTTGCCTCTCAGCGGATTTCTAATAGGAAGGACAAGCCGGACACTCAGATCTTCTTCGCTGGCCGGGCAGCAGAACCTTGGAAGTCTTTTATCGGTGGTAGAAGAGACTCTCTCCGGATTGCGGATTATCAAGGGATTCAATGCCGAAAAGAAGATGATTGATCAGTTTGGTGTAACAAATGAACGATATTCGAAAATATTTAAAAGAGTAACAAGGAAAAATTATCTTGCTTCACCTTTAAGCGAGGTCCTTTCAACAATGGTTGTTCTGGTTTTACTGTATTTCGGAGGCTTGCTTGCTCTCAGCGGAGATACAAACATGACACCTGACAAACTAATAGCATTCCTTATTGTCTTTTCCCAGATAATACAGCCGGCAAAGAACATAACAACAGCCTGGTTCAGCATCCAGAAAGGGATGGCTTCGATAGACAGGATCGACCAGATTCTTGAAGCAGAAGAGAAGATCACTGAAAAAGAGAATGCTGTCCCAATTAATAAGTTCGATGATTCAATAGAATTCAGGGATGTCTGGTACGCTTATAACAGTGAACCAGTATTGAAAAACATCAATCTGAAGATCAGAAAAGGTCAGACTGTTGCTATCGTCGGGAAATCGGGAGCCGGAAAATCAACGCTTGTCGATCTTCTGCCGAGGTTTATTGATGCCGACAGGGGCAGCGTACTGATTGATGGCATAGATGTGCGTGATCTCAGGACTTCCGACCTGCGCTCACTGATGGGCATAGTGAGCCAGCATCCAATCCTTTTCAACACTACCTTCACCGCAAATATTGCATTTGGCGTGGAAGAAGCGGATAAAGACAAGATAGAAAATGCCGCACGTATTGCCAATGCTCATGATTTCATAATGGAAACAGATGCGGGTTATGAAAGTACTGTGGGTGAATCCGGATGCAAATTGAGCGGGGGCCAGAAGCAGAGGGTGAGCATTGCAAGGGCAATTATGGCCAATCCTCCGATCCTGATACTTGATGAAGCTACTTCAGCTCTTGATACTGAGTCGGAAAGACTCGTTCAGGATGCAATACTTAAACTGATGAAAAACAGGACTTCAATAGTTATTGCACACAGACTTTCAACTATCCAGAACGCTGATCTTATTGTTGTGATCGATAATGGTACTATAGTTGAAACGGGAACGCATAATGACCTGATGAACAAAAAGAACGGATTCTACGCCAGACTCCACAGCTACCAGGCAATATGAAAAGAACCTCAAGAGTAAAGTATGATGAAACAGGTAATATTCATAATTTGTGGTATTGTACTCTCACTTCTGCTGATAACATCGGGATCATGTACAGGAAGAACCGGGACCAGGAAGGGTACTGAGAACCTTTGGTCAATAAAGATGGCCGAAAATGTAATGACCCTTGCCGACAGCCTTATTCATTATGTCGAAGGCAGACCTAGATGGGCGTACGATGTTGCTTTCCTCGGCATGGCAATCGACCGTCTCGGAAATGTTGACAAAAAGTACTCGGATTATATGGAAGACTGGGTTAATTATTTCGTCAGGGATGACGGGTCTGTAATTGATTATTCAATGCAGGAATATAATCTTGACAGGATTTATCCGGGACGAAATGTAATGACTGTATACAGGAGGCATCCGGAACAGAAATATAAAACAGCTCTTGATAACTTTATTGAACAGTTAAAAACACATCCGGAAACTAAATCAGGAGGCTACTGGCACAAGCAGATCTATCCGTGGCAGATGTGGCTCGATGGTATTTATATGGGTTCGACATATATGGTTCAGTACGCAAAAGAATTTGACGCCCCGGAGTGGTACGACGTTGCGGTGATGAACACAAAACTGATATATGAAAAGACTCTTGATCCGGCTACCGGTTTGCTGATGCATGCATGGGACGAGAGCCACCAGCAGAAATGGTGTGATCCGGAAACCGGGAAGTCGCATTATCCCTGGAGCAGGGCTATTGGATGGTATACAATGGCCATTGTTGATATCCTTGATTATCTTCCTGCCGGTCACCCCGGCCGGGAAGATCTGATCTCAATACTGAGGAATACCTGTGATGCACTGATGAAAGTGAGGGATCCTGAAAAAAAGCTCTGGTATCAGGTCCTTAACATGGGTGGGAGAGAAGGCAACTACATTGAAGGATCAGGATCGGCAATGTATACTTACGTTTATGCGAAGGGTGCGAAACTGGGATATCTCGATAAGAAGTATCTTGACATAGCCAATGATTCATTCGATGCCATTCTGAAAGAACTTATCACTGTCGATGAAAAAGGGATCATTACAATGCATAATATCTGCGGGGGATGCGGACTGGGAGGCAATCCATACCGCGATGGTTCATATGAATATTATATAGGAGAAAAACGCGTGGATAATGATACAAAGGGAGTTGGTGCCTTTATAATTGCTGCTATTGAACTTGACAGGTAACTGATTGTCGGTAAGATCGCTGCTTATACAGCTTGCCTTCACCATTTCGAATATGGGTGAGCCGAAAGAAATGAACTGTAAAATCTGATATCCCCGGTTACTTCTTTACCGAGCCAGACTGGTTTCTCATAAGATTCATTTTCGTCTGACAGTTCTAATTCGGCGATTATAAGACCCGAATTCTCACCCAGGAATTCATCAACCTCATATACATGTTTTCCTATCTTTACCTCATGGCGGACCTTTTCTATGATGCCTGGCTCACAGAGGTTTAAAAGATCTTCAGCGTCAGGAACAGAGATCTCTTTTTCCCATTCATAGCGGCTTATCCCGGATGGATCGCCGGGGCCTTTTATTGTTATGAATGCTTTGTCCTGCCTGATCCTGATCCTTACTGTTCTTCCCGGGACGCTTGACAGGTAACCCTGGATTATCCGGGTGGAATTCAGAACGTCTTTCCGGAATTCTCCGGTCACAATGAATTTTCTTTCAATTTCCCTTTTCAAGATATTGTATGAAAGTGATTTCTACTTAGCCTCCTTATCTGATATCAAACAATCTGCATATATGCCTGTTATACAAATTCTCAAAAACGCATTCTGCGACAGTTTTACTGTTCTCAGCCAGCAGTATGAAAAATTTATCCGAATTCTCAGCGGCGAGCTTATAAGCTACATGAATGAGCTGCCTTATATTTGGATTATAATCGCTGTTCCCTTCTACATGTCTTATTGAATCAGCAAATTTTTTGCTGCTCCAGCCTGATACTTCTTTCACTGATGGCAATCCGGACTTATCAATATCAATAACATCGGCATAAGGCGCACATAATTCGTCAGTTTTCTCGAGGGAACTGAAATAGATCTCCTTTACGAATTCAAGCGCCGCTCCATCTGAAAGAGCCAGGCCTGTAACCTCTTCAAGCCAGGTGGTACCTGCAGTTTTCAAATGAATACCTTTATCGTGCTTCCTTATGATTGATCCTATGTAAGGGTAAATGGCAAACTTATCGGAACCGGAATGAATACTCATCTTAAGATTATCCGGGAGCCCAAACTCCTTAATTGCATAGTCAATTACCATCAGATCAGATTCAAACTCAGCGGCAAATTTATCGGGATCGCCTGAATAATCAACTCCCTTATTGAACCTTCCTGAGAATTTGGGAGCAATGGTCTGAGCTGGTATTTTTAGATCACCAAGCATCTTGAGAATGAAAAGCAGTTCGACAGGTGTCTGAGGATGAGGCACTTCATCCATGGATACTTCGGTAACAAAATTTCCCTTTCCTTTCTTTTTTTCAATTATTTCATATATCTCCCGGGCTTTCAGTGCTGCAAACAGGTATTTCTCAGCTATGTTTTTTATTTTTTTAAGGGATACCTCAATCGGTTCTGCAATGTCGTTAAATCGTATTTTACCAGAATATACCATTGACCGGATCACAAATTCCTCAATCTTCTCCTCATCTGCTTTATTGCCGATATATGAAGCCACATCGATCGTAAAGAAATCGGAACAGTCTATGAACCTGTCAACAGTGTCAAGGTTAATATGATCAGCGTCCACGAAATAGGGTTTAGTAAAACCAGCTTTTTTTGTGACCTCGTCAGCTTCTTTTCTTACATCATCAGGCCGGGTTCCGATTATCATATGTTCCCTGTTGGATTTATTCCAGACGGGTGTTATATCGATGCCCTTAGTTCCGGCTTCTATTACAGCTTTCAGCTGGGCACTGCCCTGGCGGCCAAATCGATCGCCCATTCCGATAGAATATTTTCCGAGTGTTTTCATGAAGCAATTATCTTCATCAGTTATGAAACGAATGATGATCTTTTACAGGTTCTCTACTCTTTTCATCCTGGGAACGAGAAAATGCATAACTACCCACGCTCCGACATATGCCAGTCCGCAGTACACAAACAGCATAGAATAACCTGCCTCGATTCTGCCCAGAGCAGTATAATGTTTCAGAAGCAGACCTGCCGATTGTGCCACGAGAATACCACCTACAGCTCCGGCCATTCCGCCGATACCCGTTACCGATGCGACAGCCTTTTTGGGGAACATATCGGATACGGTTGTAAAAATATTTGCCGACCATGCCTGATGTGCAGCGCAGGCAAGCCCTATAACAAGAACTGCATACCATGTGTTATATTTGCCTAACCAGCTGGCAAATAAAACAGTCAGCGGAAACAGGGCATAGATGAACATTGACAGTTTGCGGGCTTTGTATGTTGCCATACCGCCATTTATGAATTTCTTAGGCAGCCATCCTCCGTAAACTGAACCGATAGTGGAAATAGTATAGACTACAGCTACAGCAAGTGTCCAGGTTATTATACCGGGAATATCTGAATTATCGCCGGAAAAATTCGGATTCAATGCCTTGAATTGTTCGATTTTTCTTGCATTCTCACCACTGAGGAAAGCCGGCAGCCAGAACAGATAGAACCACCATACCGGGTCAGTCAGGAACTTACCCAGAAAAAAGGACCATGTCTGACGATATGTTAGTAGCTTAGCCCAGGATACCTTTTCCGTGGCTTTATCTACATCGGCTTTCTCATCAATGTCACTGTGTATGTAATCGTATTCCTTCTGAGATAATTTACCTGCCTTTAGTTTTTGATCCGGAGAAGCATAAATCCTGTACCAAAAGAACAACCAGCTGAGTCCGATGATACCGACAAAAATAAAGGCCCATTTCCATCCCCAGTGCATAGCTATCCAGGGAACGAAAAGGGGAGTGACGATTGCACCTATATTTGTTCCGGAGTTGTAAATTCCGGTTGCATAAGCTCTTTCCTTCTTAGGGAACCATTCTGCAATTGTCTTGTTGGCTGCCGGGAAATTTCCGGCTTCCGTGAGACCAAGAGCAGCTCGCCATATTCCGAAAGTAAATGTGTTATAGGCGAGTCCATGACCAATTGCGGCAAAGCTCCATCCCAGAAGAGAGTATGCATAACCTTTTTTCGTGCCAATCCAGTCAATGAATCTTCCTGCAATTGTCATACCTATGGCATATGCGATCTGGAAACTCATGACGACCCAGGAATAATAAAGTTCCTGGTTAGCCTTATCTGCACCGAAGATACCCTCTTCAGAAAGAACAGGTTTCAGGAGGCCTAAAACATTCCGGTCGAAATAGTTGACAGTTGTAGCGAAAAAGACCAGTGCACATATTGTCCACCTGTATTTCCCGATAGTTTCACTGATTGAAGTGGCTGACATAATTTTTGTTTTTATTTGAGCTTAAACATTGTAAGTCGAAGATGAAGTTGCTCCGCCTCTTCCGGTCCAGTTCGTGTGGAAGAATTCCCCTCTTGGCTTATCTGTTCTTTCATAAGTATGAGCACCGAAGTAGTCGCGCTGAGCCTGCAGCAGATTGGCAGGGAGCTTTTCACAGCGGTAACCGTCGAAATAACCCAAAGCTGATGACATCGCGGGTACAGGTATACCGTTTGAAATTGCCGATGCAACAATCCTCCGCCATCCTTCCTGGGCTTTTTCAACCCTTTCCTTAAAGAAAGGATCAAGCAGCAGGTTAGTTATTGAAGGATCATTATTGAAAGCTTCTTTTATTTTCCCGAGAAATGCTGACCTGATTATGCAGCCGCCTCTCCACATAAGAGCTATGCCTCCATAGTTCAGGTCCCAATTATATTCTTCTGCAGCTGCTTTCATCAGTGAATATCCCTGGGCATACGAAACGATCTTTGAAGCATAAAGAGCGTCTCTGAGATCGTTCAGGAACTGAGATTTCTTTCCGGGAAGGGCAGAATCAGGTCCATGCAGGATCTTCGACGCCCTTACTCTCTCGTCCTTTACTGCAGAAAGACACCTTGAGAATACTGCTTCACCAATCAGGGTCAGAGGAATTCCAAGATCAAGAGCAGCAATACCTGTCCATTTGCCCGTACCTTTCTGACCGGCAGTGTCAAGTATCTTGTCAACAAGAGGATGCCCGTCAGTGTCCCTGAAAGCAAGGATATCCCTCGTTATCTCAATAAGGTAACTGTTCAGATCACCCTCATTCCATTCTTTGAATACAAGATGCATTTCGTCTGCTGTCATTTTCAGAAGGTCCCTCATTACCTGGTAAGCCTCGCAGATAAGTTGCATATCGCCGTATTCGATGCCATTATGAACCATCTTTACGAAATGTCCGGCTCCATTCTCACCTACCCAGTCGCAACATGGTGAACCGTCCTCCACTTTGGCAGCTATAGCCTGGAAAACCGGTCTAACAGCAGGCCATGCTGCTTTGGAACCTCCGGGCATAATAGAGGGACCAAGCAAAGCTCCCTCTTCACCACCGGAGACACCTGTCCCGATATAGAGAAGACCTTTGCTCTCTACATATGCGGTCCTCCTGTTTGTATCAGGAAAATGTGTGTTCCCGCCATCGATAATTATGTCTCCCGGCTCAAGGTGTGGAATCAGGGTGTTTATCATATCATCCACGGCATTACCTGCCTTAACCATTATCATTATCTTCCTCGGACGGCTCAGCGAAGCAACGAACTCTTCAATCGAGTGAGCTCCGGTAATATTTTTGCCTTTGGCCCTTCCGTTAATAAAATCATCAACTTTCTGCACTGTCCTGTTAAAAACAGTTACTCTGAAGCCTTTGCTTTCCATATTGAGCACAAGGTTCTCGCCCATTACTGCCAGTCCTATCAATCCTATGTCAGATAATTTATTCATTACTTTCAAAATTGTTTCAAATTCGTTTATTTAAGGTTCATCAGATCATCCCAAACGTGCTTTTGAACTCCAGAGCCCGAGTGATGGATTTGAAATATAAAAAACTTCCTCTCCGTCAGGCATCATATTGAATCCGTCTTTCATCTTGTGCGGATCATATTTCTTTAAAGCATCTACCAGACTGTGATATCTGAATTTAACTGATTCTATCTGCTCCCTGCTCAGATGCCCGGGGCAGTAAGTTACGGAGAATCTGCCTTCGGAACTACCATGGATCAGGTGTGCAGCGGCACCCAGGTTTTGTCTCAGTTCTTCATTTTTTCTGACAGCTTCGAGCACTGCGGGAGTCCCTATATAACCATATTTTCTGACAAGTCTGTCGATCTCCTTATCCTCGCCGAATTCCTTAAGTCCGGGCGCCAGTACGATTATTTCGCCACCATCGTCCATCGCCATTCTGGTTCTGTAAATACTTTTATTTCCAAGCCATGTGCTTTTGTATTCAACAGGGTCAAGGTACACAACAACTTTGCGAAGAGGCTTGTCGAATACCGTGAAATTGACCTTAAGTGAAAGTTCTGAAGCTTTATAGAAGGCCTGTATATCATCGCCTATGAAAAGACCTCGGATGACAAGCTTACCGGAATCATCATACCCTATTACAGTTAAAATATATATCACCGGAAGATGCGGGATAAAATTGCCGGCAGCATAATTAAGCATCCCTCTTACAGGATTATCCGCTTTCCCCATCAGGTTCTCCATGCCATATACACCGGCAATGAAATGACTTTTATTGATACCTTCATGGCCGCCCGTACCGACAAAGAGGTTCTTGTTATAATTTGCCATTCCCATCACCTCATGCGGGACTACCTGTCCGACTGAGAGAATAAGGTCATGGCCTCCATTAAGAACAATCTTGTTAAGTTGAGCCGGCCATGAGTAATCAAGAGCCCCGTTTGTGATCTGCGAAACCATATCTCCGCTGACTGTACCCACTGTGACAACATCTTTCCTCCAGTCGTGGACACGGAACAGATCCCTGGGAATATCACCGAACATCTCACCGATCTGATTGTTAGTCATTGGCGTATGAGTGCCCAGCGCGGGAAGAATATCCTTGAGATCATTTTTATAGTACTTGTACAGAAGAGCTGTAATCTCGCCGGCGCGTGAATGTATCCGGGTCTGGTCAGGCGGTACAACAAGCACTTTCTTTTTCTTCCCGATCTTATCGAGCGCCGAAAACAATCCCTCCTCAAGACTTTGTGAATCAATAACACTATTTTCCGAGCCTCTCTGATAATAAATCATTCTCATTTAAGATAATTTCAAATACTTGATTCCCCTTCTTCGCTTACTTTCTTTCACTAACTTACCACTCACCTCTCATCTCTCATCGCTCACCTCTCACCTTCCGCTGTCGCGGAATCGTCGCATTGCTCCGAGCTCCAAGCTCCCTGCCCCCTGCTCCCTGGTTACACTCCCGAGTATGCACTGAATCCCCCGTCTACCGGGATCACAACACCGGTAACGAACCTGGAAAGATCCGACGCAAGATATAACAATGTACCTGTCAATTCCTCCGCTGTACCGTATCTTTCCATAGGAGTATTATTGATTATCTTCCTGCCTCTCGGTGTCGATTCTCCTGTCTTCTCATCTACGAGAAGGAAGCGGTTCTGGTTTGTAAGCAGAAAACCGGGAGCAATTGCATTGACCCTGATTCCTGTTTTAGAAAAATGAACAGCCAGCCACTGTGTTAAATTATTAACAGAAGCTTTCGCGGCAGAATAGGCGGCAATCTTGGTAAGGGGCCTGTATGAATTCATTGAGGAAATGTTTATTATAACTCCCGACCTTTTCTTCACCATATCGACGGCAAAGACCATTGTAGGAATTATTGTTCCTTTTACATTAAGATCGAATACTTTATCAAATCCCTCGATCTGCAACCCAAAGAAAGTATCTGCAGGATCTTCCGATCCTTCTATCTTTTCTACCTTTGTTGTAGCTGCAGGTGAATTTCCTCCTGCTCCGTTGACGAGTATATCCACCGGTCCGAAAATCCTGTTTATCTCATCTTTTGCATCTTCAAGAGATTTCTTGTCAAGTACATTTGCAACAAGTCCAATGCACTGCGATTTTATCTCTTTCTCGATTGTTTTCGCTACTCTGACGGCAGCATCCCTGTTGAGATCGAGTATTGCAGTTTTAACACCTTGTTGTGAAAGTGACTTTGCCATCTCCGAACAGATAATACCAGCACCACCGGTTATTACCGCGACTTTACCCTTTAAATTTAAATCGTTCATTTCCTGATTTGTAAGTTTATATCCTTCATGAAGATCATCTGTTATTTTCTTAATTTTCAATTTATTATAAGGACTGATGATGGTTTATTTATTAAAACCAAAGTACTCTTTTGCATTCTTATATGATATTCCTTCAATCAGGGGTCTGAGAAGTTCATCATCATCGGGAATTAGTCCTTTTTCAACCTCTTCGCCGATATAATTACATGCAAGGCGACGGAAATATTCATGTCTCGGATAAGAAAGGAAGCTTCTGGAATCCGTTACCATCCCTATGAATCTTCTCATTAATCCGAGTGATGAAAGGTCCCTCATATGTCTCTCCATTCCGTTCTTCTGGTCAAGGAACCACCAGGCAGGTCCGTATTGTACCTTTACAGCTGTCGATCCATCGTTGAAATTGCCGGCCATTGTTACCATCATCTCGTTGTCGGCAGGATTGAGATTGTAAAGGATTGTCCTTGCCAGCTGATCAGTATCATCGAGAGAGTTGAGGAATTTTGACATCCTGAATGCATCCTGTGGTGCTGCTATCGAATCCCACCCCGTGTCCGGACCCATCAGCCTGAACATACGGGAATTATTGTTTCTCAGCGCCCCGACATGAAACTGCTGAACCCATCCTCTTCTGTGGTTCATCCTGCACAGTTCCGTCATTATTGCTGTCTTATATTTCTCCGATTCGTCGCTGCTAAGAGAATCTCCTTTAAGTAACTTTTTAAACATTTTATCTGCTTCAGACGCAGTATAAGGAGTAAAAAAGAACCTGTCAAGCCCATGATCGGAACATCTTCCACCCATTTCATGAAAGAATTTGTGACGGTTCTCCAGTGCTTCAACAAGAGTGTTAAAATCATTTATTACAATATCCGCTGATTTGCCGAGCCGTTCAATGTAATTTATGAACTTCTGAGTATCATCTGTTTTGATCACATTATCAGGCCGCCAGGTTGGAAGTATAGCTGTTTCGATTGCACCTTTGAGTCTTTTATGATGTTCAAGGTTATCGGCGGGATCGTCAGTTGTGCATACCACTTCAGCTTTAACCATTGTCAGAAGCGAGCGGATGCTGTATTCCTTTGACCTGAGGAGCTCATTTGCCCTTTTATAGATAGAATCAGCAGTCTCAGGCGACAGGAGATCAAATATCCCGAAATACCTCGCAAGCTCCAGATGAGTCCAGTGATACAGCGGATTACCGATAGTGACAGGTACTGTCTCAGCCCATTTTCTGAATTTCTCCTCATCAGATGCTTTACCAGTGCAGTATTTCTCATCAATACCATTGGTTCTCATCGCACGCCATTTATAATGATCACCTTCGAGCCAGGCCTGGGTGATACTGTCAAACTGCCTGTCATCTGCGATCATCTGCGGCGAGAGGTGACAATGAAAATCTATTATGGGCTGATCTTCGGCATATTGATGATACAACCTTCTTGCAGTCTTGTTCCCAAGAAGAAAATCATCGTTGATAAATGTCTTCATAATCAGGTTTTTTATCTCAAAAAGTAGAAGAGTCTATCAGGGAAATGGGAGTTTGATTTTTTGAACAGTCACGAAAATAGATATAACTAATCAATCTTTCAAGAAATAGTAGTAAAATAATACTGTGGAATATTTCTTACCCTGCCACAGGCAATGAATGCACTTGCTATGTCAGTATTATTCTTTCCCGTATTATGATGGTGGCACTTCACGCTAATTCTGATTAAATCATTCTGCAAATATAGTTCCGGACTAAAATAGCCGGCTTCGTGACTGAATAACGGTTTTTTGTTATATTTTTAGGAAATTTTAAACAATAAAGATGAAAAATAAATTAACCATAATGCTTTTATTGTGTCTTTTATGCATAATAAATTCACAGGCACAAAATCGAATGGTTGAGAATGCACAATCACCCGGAAATATGCCGCCACAGAGAATTCAGGATGAATACTGGCCACGGCCGCAAAAAACATATGATGAACGGAAAGCTTTGTTTTTGGATTTTTGTTCCCGTCAGCCTGATATGTCAGGCAGAGGAGGAATATCTAATGAGATAGCTCGTTTAGCATCAGGAAATCAATTGAATGATGAAGTTCTTAAATCTCAGATAAACACTGTTTACAGGAATGAAGATACAAATGAATTTATACTTGCAGGACTGCTTAGACTTTATTATCTGTATAAAGATACTCCATTGATTACCGACAGGCAGAAAAAGGACATTTTGCAGTGCTTAAAGGATTTTAAATACTGGTACACAGAACCTGGATTTGACGGCCGATGCTATTGGACTGAAAACCATGAGGGGGCTTTTCATTCAGTAGAACTTTTAGCTGGTCAGTTGTTAAAAGATGAAATTTTCACAAATAACCGCCAGAACGGGAGATGGCATATGCAACATGCATTGGATCGTTTGGAACAATGGATAGATTGGAGGATTAGATTTGGATGGAGTGAGTGGCTTGCTCATAGTTATTATGAGGTGGACTTGATGACGCTATGTAATTTGTATGATTTTGCAGAAGATAAAACAGTTTCTGCCAGAGCAGGTTTATTGATCGATGGATTGTTATTTGAGATGGCGCTTCATAATTTTCAGGGTGTCTTTGCCAGTTCACATGGCAGAACTTATACAAGATCCATTAAAGGTGCCAGAGGAGAAGGAACCCTGGGAACAATGAAACTTATTTTCGGTGTGGGTGTTTTTACCGGAGCTTCAAATGGCACAGTATCGCTTGCGACTTCTTCTTATCGTTGTCCTGAAATAATTCAAAAAATTGCCAATGATTATTCCGTACCCTTAAGGATTCACCAACGCCAAAGTATTGATATAAAAGATGCTTATAAATATGGTTTGTCATATTGTGATGAATCATTTGCAAATTTATATTTAGGTATTCAGGATTATGCTCACCCGGCGATTGTAGATATGATGGAAAAAAATACAAAGAAATACAGAGTATGGCTGGGTGGAGATTACGAAAAATACAGAATGGTTTATGATCAACAGGTTCAGCAATACGGAAAAATAATTACACCTGAACTGGATGCTCATGCCATGACAGAAACAAATATCGAAACTTACAAAACTGCTGATTATTCATTGAGCTGTGCCCAGGAATTCAGGCCGGGCAGTCCTGGTTACCAGCAGCATATATGGCAGGCAACTCTTGGTATTGATGCAACTGTTTTTACCAATCATCCAGGTTCAATGGACGAAAGTTCACGTCCTAATTATTGGGCCGGAAATGGAATATTGCCAAAAGCAGCACAATATAAAAATGTTTTGTTTTGTATTTATGATATCCCTGAAAGTAATCCTTTTCCATATAAACGTTCTGAACAGAAGAGCAGGCAATTTTCGGAAGAATATTATAACACCCTGGATCAATTAGTACCCGCTGATCCGCCAATACCTTTTACACATGCTTATTTCCCAAGGAATGCTTTTGATGAAGTGATTGAAAAAGGTAACTGGATTTTCGGAAAGAAAGGCGATGGGTATATAGCTTTGTATTCAAGGAATCCAACAGAATGGAATGAAAAGGAAGAAAATGCAGATCTTATAGCAAAAGGCAGGGGAAATATCTGGATAGTCGAGATGGGTTCAAAAACAGATTGGAAGGATTTTTCCCGTTTTGTTACTGCCATAAGCAAAGCTAAAGTAAATTGTGAAGGATTAAATGTAATATATAATTCTCCTTCCCTGGGTGAAATGAAGTATGGTTGGTCAAAAGATTTTCAGGTTAAGGGTGAGATCATTCCTTTAGATGACTATCTGCGATTTGATAATCCGTTTTCCAGGACTGAATTTGCTTCGGATAAGGTTGAAATTAACTACAAGAATGAAAAAGTAATTCTGGATTTTAAAAATGCCATAAGAGAAACCGGTAACCAGTAATTCAAGAGGATAAATTAAATAAAACCAATAAATACATGAAAATAGAACTGAGATATGCAGGTCATCCATGCGATGTGAAATCTTATGACACTGAGAGGATCCGTAAGGAATTCCTTATAGAAAAGATCTTTATTCCCGATGATATGCTGATGGTTTACTCGATGTATGACCGTTACATGGTGGGAGGGGCGATGCCTGTAAAAAAGGCCTTGAAACTGGAAAGTGCCGATGACCTGAAATCACCTTATTTCCTTGAGAGAAGGGAGATGGGGATCATAAATATCGGGGGAGAATGCTTGGTTGAAGCAGATGGAATAACTTATAACATTGGCCATAAGGAGGCATTGTACCTTGGAAAAGGAACAAAGGATGTGATATTCACATCGGCTGATCCGAAGAATCCTGCTAAGCTCTATATAAATTCAGCTCCTGCCCATCACAAATTCCCTTCAAAAAAAGTTACACTCAAAGAAGCTGAGGTTGTTGTTCTGGGAAGTCTTGAGACGTCAAATCACAGAACAATCAACAAACTTCTTATCAACAGTGTTGTAGAGACCTGTCAGCTTCAGATGGGAATGACAGAACTAAAACCTGGAAGCGTTTGGAATACAATGCCGGTGCATACGCATAACAGACGTATGGAAGCATATTTCTATTTTGAAGTGCCGGATAAACAGGCTGTCTGCCATTTTATGGGTGATCCGGATGAAACACGTCATATCTGGATGAAGAATGAACAGGCTGTTTTATCTCCATCATGGAGCATCCACAGCGCTGCCGGTACTTCCAACTATACCTTTATCTGGGGAATGGCCGGAGAGAATCTTGATTACGGTGATATGGATGTACGGTATCCTGATTCACTTAAGTAGCCTGTCTTCTGAATCACAGCAATGATCAAAATCTGTTATCAATTATTATAATCCCATGAAAGAATTATTTGATCTGACCGGCAAAACAGCACTTGTTACAGGCGGCACCCATGGTATAGGTCTTGCGATAGGTATTGTCCTGGCTAAAGCAGGGGCAAAAGTATGTGTCAATGATATCCAGGATGAAAAAATTGAGGCCTGTAAAGAAGCTTATGCGAAAGAAAACCTGGAGGTCTATACTTTGAAATTCAATGTCACAAGAGAGGATGAGGTGAATGCTGGTATTTCTCAGATAGAGGAGAATATCGGTACGGTTGACATACTTGTAAATAACGCCGGGATAATTAAGCGTATCCCCGTTCTTGACATGGCCGTCGATGATTTCAGGCAGGTCATAGATGTCGATCTTGTCGCACCTATGATAGTCTCAAAAAGAGTTGCACCCGGAATGATCAGAAAGAGGGCAGGCAAGATAATCAACATGTGTTCCATGCTCAGTGTTTATGGAAGAAACACGGTTTCTGCATATGCATCGGCAAAAGGCGGACTTAAGCTTCTTACCCAGAGTATGACGTGCGAATGGGCCAGATTCAATATTCAGGTCAATGGTATTGGTCCCGGTTATATAGCCACTGCGCAGACAGCTCCGATACGTGAAAATGGACATCCTTTCAATGATCTTGTAATGACCCGCACCCCTGCCGGAAGATGGGGCGAACCAGAAGATGTTGCCTATGCAGCTCTTTTCCTAGCCTCCCGGGCAAGTAATTTCGTGAATGGTCATATACTTTATGTCGACGGCGGGATACTTGCAAACTTCGGATATGTCAGGGGCGAGAATGAGATCAGGGATTAGTGACCGGCTCGTCTGAGGCTCTGCCGTGAAAGTACAGTATTGCAGCAAATATCGGTAGTGCCGGCAGATATAAGGCATTAGCTGCTGATGAAAGGATTATATAAAGTGGATTTGATGCAAAATCCATAATAGTTGATGCTTCCTCAGGATTGACCATTATCTTCAGGAAACTTCCTGAGAAAGGAATAAGTATGAGCCCTGACAGAATCACGGATAAGACCATCAGTATTACTATAAAAACGGCAACCCATCCTATGTTGATCCAGAATCTTTTATGAACCAGGGAAAACGTTCTGGCTATAGCATTTCCTATATCAGTGCCTTCAACAATCAGAACCGGCAGAAAAAACATATACAGGGTGGCTATATATAAGGCCGCAAAAAATATCCCGATAATAAAAACCAATAATCCCAGTGCCAAAGCAATGGACCCAAAAAATGAAAGAAGGATAATTATTATAAGATAAGGGAGGAAATACTTCAGGGATTTATATGTTGATGATAAAATAGTAATATCTCTGTCAACAGGATTGCAAATCACATAATATTGCAGCACAACTGTGAAATAGAGACTTATAACAGAGATTATTGCAATCGGCAGTATCATACCCCTTACCTTTTCCAGTACTTCCATAGGATCGGTGAAATTCTGAAGTTCAGTTAAGTTGAAATTAAGCATTAACAGATGCGTGGTGACAGAAAGAATGAATGATGTAATGAACAATACAAGAAACTTCTTTCTGTAAAACTCCCATAATGAGCTCATTACTGTATCAAGCGTGTGTTTCCGGTATAGAGGATGTTCTTTTAGGTTTTCCATTGAGTGTTGTTTTATTATTAAAATCTTGTTATTTACCCTTTCTCCATTGCCTTAAAATGTTCGTAAAAGGGAAAATATACCTTTGTTTGTTCGGCACAAATATCCCCTCATTTACAGATCTTATATCTTCAATAGTATAGAATGCTTTAGGATTTACGGTATCTATTATCTGAATAACCCTGTCAAGTTCCTGACGTTGTACAATTGAATAGATCAGATGCACTTTTTCCTTGGCTCCTTTGGCTTCAACTGAAGTGGCCCCATATCCCTTACTGTTAAGGCTCTGTACCAGCTCATTTCCGCTTTGATGAGTGATTATCCTTATCATCTGGATTCCCACTGCAAGTTTCTCCTCAATAATCATTCCGACAAAATTACCTGTTGCAAAACCAGCTGCATATGCCACGTAATTGACATAATTATCAAGGTTCTGCATAATCTTGCTTATCGCAGTTATCCAGATCAGCACTTCAAAGAATCCCAGGATCGGAGCGATTCTTTTATTCCCCTTCGATACAAAGATAATCCGGATGGTACCTATTGACACATCACAAATACGAGCCAGAAAAATCAAAAAGGGTATTAAACCCAGAGTGAACAGATTTGAATCGAAAAATGAGTTTCCCATATATTAAAAGATTTATAATCAGCAAATATAGACATTAAGGCACAATGGAGCAAAACGATGAAAGTTGCGGAAGCATACATGACAATCATCTCATTCTGCGAATGCAGGAAGAATAACAGCGGGTTGTCACTATTTTATATACTTCAATTTAAGGTTTACAACTTTGTCATATACATGATAACAGGGATCTTCACACATATCCCTTACATATCTTACAGATGGAGTGACGGAATTTACTGCAACGTAAGTGCCTTCTTCATAATAATATGTCGCGGTAATAGTGTAGGTCTTGTTCAGGGCAACTGTGCGGGTGGCTGATGAAAATCTTGTATGGAATGAATCATAGAGTGTATTATCTTCAAGGATGCCTTCATAGATATTCACAAGGACAAGGATTCCGTCATTTTCCAGTTTTATCTCAAGCTGTGTATTGTAAGGTTTGTTAACTGTGCAATCATTCCCGTCACAATTAACAAGATAATATGGCAATTTTTCGCAGGAGAAACATAGCACCAGCAACAGGAATATAAGAGATTTAAAGATTATTTTCATGAAATTTTTAATACCATCTGATAGTTTTTACCGGAGCTTTAACATTGTTGAACTGAAAGCTGAATGAACAGCCTGTACGGCACCATATCGGGCCTATCTTGTAGAAATCCGAATTCATGAATTCTGCACCAGTGAAAAGGGTAAATCTTTTCATTACCCATTTGATTGAGGCAGAAGGGACAATTATTATTTTTCCCTCAGGCCCTGTACGCGTCCCCTTAAACTTTTCACCAAAATAATAACCTGCACATAATGAGGTTGTTAAAGAAAAATTGCTTCCAAACAGCTTATCGGTAAGTGCAAAGTCCTTCAGTACTCCAAAATAAACAAGCGAACTTTTATCAAGATACTGATAATATAGATTTTCGGATTCCTTCATTAATACTTTTGTGTAAATAGGCTTAGTGTCAAATCCCGCTGTGAGGCCTATATTGCTAAGGGGTTCCCTGAAAGAAACAGCAAATCCTGTATAAAAATCCCTTGTTGTGAACTTTGATGAGAGTGATAATTCCAGAATATTAAACTGGCGTTTATAGCCGCCCTGCAGATCAGATCCGTTTAGCAATCCGATCATCTCTTTTCTGCGGTAGCCTGCGGCGATATTGAAAGGATTGACAACTTCCCTTTCGGCGTCGTTCCATTTATTGCCTTTCTTCAAAAGGAACTCAGCAGCACTTTTTTGGTCCGACCTTATAGTTAGACTCAGCGCATCCCAGTTATATGCATTCTTTTCATAGAGATCAACGTTTTTCTCCAGGAACATATTCATTAACAGAGTGTCCCCATTCTGCGCTGCTATCAGGAAAGGTGTAAAACCGTTCCTGTCCCTTGCTTCAAGGTTTGCCCCGTTCCTTATAAGGAGATCAGCTGTCTCCAAATTTCCGGCCCAGACTGCAGCCATTAAGGGTGTTGTCCCTTCATTAGTCTTGATATCTACGCTTGCTTCATAATATAAAAGCAAGTCAGTAAGTGCTATGAAATTATATATAGATGCATAATGCAACGCTGTGGCTCCGTACATATCCTGGTGATCTACTTCCGCACCGGCTCTTATAAGACTCTCGGCAATTTCAAAGTCATTTCTCCTGGAAGCCAGAATTAAAGGTGTCTCTCCGGTGTTTGTTTTTTTATTCGGATCTGCCCCGCTGGATAAAAGAATATTGACGATTGAAAGATTATCATTTGATATTGCGAAAAACAAAGGTGTCGCTCCTGTTGATGTCTCAGTATCGACTTCAGCTCCCCGTGAGATCAATTTTCTGACTTCATTTTCGTAACCTTTTGATGAGGCAATGATGAGATTATATTCTAGAGCCCCGTAATAAAAATCCGGCAGATATTCAGAAGTGTCAATCATAATTTGCTGCCCGGAAAGCAGACAGCTGATTCCGGATATAATTAAAGCTATAGTAGATTTTCGGATCGGCATGAAATCATTTAACGTTACTACAAATTTAATTTTATATTTTGATGCAGATGGAATACTTTTTTTATTTTTATCCCTGAAAAAAATACTTAAGTTGACACGGCTACGAAAAATACTGTTGGCTACATTGCTTGTCTCTCTGTTCAGTTATAATCCGGGTGCAGTCGAAAAGGAACATCTTATTACTGACAAGCTAAGACCTGGAAATGTAAGACTTACAAATGATAATTCATCAGGAAAGGATTTTGAAGCTGCAGAGAAAACAGTCAGATCTTTCATGCGCCAGTGGTCAATCAGCGGAGCTTCAATAGCCATAGCAAAAGACGGTAAGCTTATCTATGCAAAGGGATTTGGATTTGTAGATACATTATCCGGAGAAGTGGTTCAACCATATCACAAATTCCGTACAGCAAGCATTTCAAAGCTTGTTACAGCTGTTGCTGTTATGAAATTGAATGAGGAAGGTAAATTATCTCTTGATGACAAGGTCTTCGGCCCTGGGGGTATTCTTAATGATGATTATTTCAGTAATCCTGTTGATAAAAGAGTATATGATATTACAGTGGCACATCTGTTGAGTCATGAAGGCGGTTGGACAATGCGCTGGGGTGACCAGATGTTCATGCCTCTGACAGTAGCGGATAAAATGGGTTTAAAGCCTCCCGTATCTACCAGAACCATAATCCGGTATGCTCTTGATAAAAGGCTTCATTTCACTCCCGGGAAAGGGAAGGCTTATTCAAATCTTGGCTATAGTATTCTGGGCCTTGTAATTGAGAAAGTTACCGGCATGCCTTATGAGGACTACTGCCGACGGTATATCCTTGCTCCTATAGGTATTTATGATATGCAGATGGCTCATAATCTGCCATCTCAGAAAGCTCCTTTTGAAGTGACATATTACGAACCCTCAGACATTGTGCCTAAACCATCAATTTACGGAACAAATGAACTTGTTTCCCCGAGTTACGGAGGCAACGATATTGAGGCTCTGGGGGGAGCCGGAGCGTGGCTGGCTACAGCACCTGATCTTGTCCGCCTGGCACTGGCAGTAGATGGTTTTGATACCAGAAAGGATATTCTCGCCGACTATACTGTTGATTTCATGACAGACAATTCCAACGGATTCGCTCCGATTGGATGGAAAACAACTTATCCCAATGGTACCTGGTGGAGAACAGGATCATACCCTGGTACCGCCGGAATGATAAAAAGGCAGCCTGACGGCATCCTTTGGGTTGTATTGCTTAACTCAAGTGCATGGAACGGACCGGAAATTCACTCATACATCAACGGTATGATGTCGAGAATAATTTCGCAGGTCAAAAAATGGCCTTATGACGACCTGTTTGAATATTCACTCCCGGTTCCGCTTTTCTCTGATATTAAAGATTCTTCAAACAACCTGTAACCGATGTGCTTTTCGGTAAATGTAAATCTTGTAAAGGAGGAGATTGAAGACAGATACGGTGTAAACTTCCCGGATAAGTACAGGTATGAGCCAAGCTATTATTACCAGGCTTTCGCACTGCCTGAAATACCGGCCATTTGTTCTGATGATCCCGGAAATGCCAGACTGCTGAAATGGGGGTTGATACCTTCCTGGGTGAAATCGGAAAAGGATGCAGCGGAGATCCGCACAAAAACATTTAATGCAAGAGCTGAAAGTATTTCATCCAAACCATCATTCTCATCTTCTTTCAGATCAAAAAGATGCATAATACCTGTCAAGGGCTTCTATGAATGGCAGCATGCAGGCAGCCGGAAGATTCCATGGTACATATATTGCTCCAGCTATGAGATCTTTTCGCTGGCAGGACTTTTCAGTGAATGGACTGAAACAAATACCGGTGTTAATGTCAGCACATTTACTATAATCACAACTGAAGCCAATCAGCTGATGGCGGAAGTTCATAACTCAAAAAAAAGGATGCCGGCAGTGCTTAACCTTGATTCTGAAAAGAAATGGCTCGACCTGACCATCAAACCTGAAGACGCATTAGCTTTACTAAGTCCGTGTCCGGAAGATTTTCTCAGGGCTCATACAATAAGTCCGCTTATTAATGATAGAAACTCCAACAGGAACACACCGGAAATTATAAGAGAATATTCGTGGAAGAACAATGATTCTCTTTTTCTGTAGCTTTCGGGATTTATCCTTATTGATAGATTTATATACTTAAATTCGTTTTCCTGACAAATAACAGCATTAAGCTCAGGGAGTTTTATTAAATTACCTGATTATAATCTAAACAAATATTCATATGCGCTTAAATTTCAAATTATCAGTAATATTACTTACTGCATGCTTGTCCCTATCCGGGCAAAACGAAGCCAGACTGTTACGATTTCCTGCAATATATGGTGATCAGATAGTTTTTAGTTATGCCGGTGATCTTTATTCGGTAAACTCAAACGGCGGAATGGCGCGTAAGCTTACAACCGGTGTAGGATATGAGATATTTCCCAGGTTTTCACCTGACGGTAAATACATCGCCTTTACAGGTCAGTATGAGGGTAATACAGAAGTGTTCATGATACCCGGTGAAGGAGGCAACCCAAAACGACTGACATATACTGCCACTCTGACAAGAGATGATATCGGCGACAGAATGGGCCCCAATAATATTGTAATGACCTGGACCCCGGACGGAAAGAACGTAATCTACAGATCCAGAAGATATTCATTCAACGATTTTACCGGGCAGCTTTTTTCGGTGCCTGTGGAAGGAGGTATGTCAAATGAGATCCCACTGTCTAAAAGCGGATTCTGTTCCTATTCTCCTGATGGAAGCAAGCTCGCATTTAACTGGGTCTTCAGGGAATTCAGGACATGGAAATATTACGAGGGAGGAATGGCTGATGACATCAGGATATATGATTTTAAAACAGGAGCAGTTGAAAAGATCACCGATACTAAGGCACAGGAAATCATCCCGATGTGGATAGGGGATGAGATCTTCTTCCTGTCCGACAGGGACAGAACAATGAATTTATTCGTATATAATACTGTTACCAGGACCACTGAAAAAGTGACAAACTACGATGATTATGACATTAAATTTCCTTCCGCCAGTAAGGATAAAATTGTTTTCGAAAAAGGAGGTTTCCTTTATAAAATGGATGTGAAAAGCCGAAAAGCTGAAAAACTGACGATTATAATAGCTGATGATTTTGAAGCAGGTAGAAAGGTCATGAAAAATGCATCAGAAATGATCACAAATACCAGCCCCTCACCTGATGGGGAAAGAGTTGTTTTCAGCGCAAGGGGAGATATATTCAATCTTCCATCTAAAGAGGGAGTTACAAGGAATATGACCTCCACTTCAGGTGTTCATGAGAGAAATGCAGAATGGTCACCTGATGGAAAAAACATAGCATGGATATCTGACGCATCCGGCGAATTTGAAATATGGCTGCAAAAAGCCGATGGATCGGAACCGGCCAGACAACTTACAAAAGACCAGAAAACATATCTGTTCGGTCTGGATTGGGCCCCTGACAGTAAAAAGATCCTTTACAACACAAAGAAAAATGAATTATGCTACGTTGATATTCAAACAGGTAAAATTACAGTCGTCGACAAGTCACCAAGAAGCCCTTATTATGATGCTGACTGGTCACCTGACAGCAAATGGATAGCCTTCGTGAGAGAGGAGGTCACATTTCCGGTTATCCGTTTATACAACCTTGATAAACAGGTTTCAACTGATCTTACAAACAACTGGTATTATTCACACGGACCGGTATTCAGTGATGACGGGAAGTACCTTTTCTTTGTATCCCAAAGGGATTTCAATCCAGTATATAGTCTGACTGAATTTAATCATGCCTACCTGAATATGGACAGGATCTACCTTATTACTCTTGCTAAGGAGACAAAGTCACCTCTGGGATCAGTCGATGACCAGGTTAAGGAAGCCGAAGTAAAAGATGCCGGATCAGCTGCATCTGAGACAGCTAAAAAAGATAAAAAGGTGCAGGAAAAGAAAGAACCGGAGCCTGTCGTTAAAGATATTAAAGTTGATCTCGACGGCATCATGAACAGGGTCGTCTCACTTCCGGTCAAACCATCGAATTATTCAAACCTCCAGTCAGCGGGCGAAAAATTGTTCTATTCTATGAATACAAGAGGAAGTGAAGGGGGCTCTGTCGTCAAATATTTTGATCTTAATGAAAAAAAGGAAGTAGAGGTAGGAGAGGGACTGTCTCTTACTGTTGTCACAAGTGGCAAGAAAATGTTGGCCCGTCAGGGTGGAAAATACGCTATTATTCCTGTCCCCTCGGGAAAAGTTGATCTGAAAGAGACAATTAATACAGGTAATATGCAGGTTCTTGTCGATCTGAGAGAAGAATGGAACAATATCTTCAACGAATCATGGCGGCAGATGCGGGATTTCTTTTATGATCCGGGGATGCACGGCATTGACTGGAACAAAATGCGTGAAAAATATTCTGTACTTCTTCCTTATGTGAATCACAGGAATGATCTGACATATCTCATTGGCGAAATGATTGCTGAACTGAGTGTCGGACACGCATATGTAGCCAATGGAGAACGGCCAATGCCAGAGAGGTTACAGACCGGTCTTCTAGGGGCTAAGATCAGTATGGACCAGTCAGGATATGCACGTATAGATAAAATACTTTCAGGGGCTAACTGGAACACATCCCTTATCTCACCTCTGAGCGAGATAGGTGTCGAAGCAAAAGAAGGGGATTTTATTCTTGCAGTGAACGGTGAACCGGTAAACAAGGTAAAGGATATCTATCAGTTGCTTATTGGGAAAGCAGGGAAACTTGTGGAACTTACAATCAATTCCAGGCCCGATGTGAATGGAAGCCGTAAGGTAATTGTAAAACCCCTGGCTTCTGAATCTTCTCTTTACTATTATAACTGGGTGCAGGAGAATACAAAGAAGGTAAGTGATGCAACCGGCGGAAGGGTTGGTTATATTCATATCCCCGATATGCAGGTAGCAGGACTGAATCAGTTTGTTGAACACTACTATCCCCAACTGACAAAAGAAGCGCTTATAATTGATGACAGGGGAAATGGCGGTGGTAATGTATCTCCGCAGATCATTGAACGCCTAATGCGCAGTATCACTTATGCCACCATGACAACCAATGCACCAACAGGGGATGCAAATCCCGAAATGACTCATCTGGGACCTAAAGTTGCATTATGCGACAGGTATTCTGCCTCTGACGGAGACCTTTTTTCCTACAGGTTCAAATATAATAAGATTGGAACTTTGATCGGAACAAGGACCTGGGGCGGAGTGGTCGGTATTTCAGGGCCTCAGCCATGTATCGACGGAGGAAGTATTAATACTCCTTCATGGGCTCCCTATGCAGCTGATGGAAGCAGCTTTATAATCGAGGGCTATGGCGTTGATCCGGATATTGTGATAGATAATGATCCCCATAGGGAATATCTGGGACAGGATGACCAGCTCGACAAGGCAATCAGTGTCGTGCTTGAGCAGCTGAAGACCGGTAGCCGGAAAGTACCTGCAATACCGCCTTTCCCGGATAAAAGCGGTAAGAAATAACTTTTTGTTCTTAAAGTGAGCTAAAGTATTTGGTTATTTCCTAAAACTCTAGGCACTTTAGGCACTTTAGGCACTCCAGGCACTCTAGGCACTATAAGTTATCTAAGGTCTATTGAGCAACAAAATGATAGGTTAGAGTTCCGGTCTGTAATTTCGGAGCTTTCAGATCTGAATTGAAACGGGAAACCAATGCGCTTGCAACGGCTGTTTCTGAAAGGCATGGATCTGATGTAGTGCTTTCTGCTCCGATAATAGTTGCAGCTTCTACTATACCTCTCTGATTCACACGGATCAGCAGAACGACTTTTCCTGATCCGGGACATTTATAAATCGGAATAGGAAGGTATGTATGGTTACGTCCTTCAAGGTTGTAATATATTCGCGTCGGACCCTGGTAATTGGCAGCGATTTCCTGTGATTCTGCAGGTTTGTTTTCTGTGTTTTCCTGAAGTGAAAGGCTTTCCTCAGGATCTGAGTTATCCTCAGCTTTCTGTTCATCAATAAAATTTTCAGGCTTCAGAAGGCCTTTCTCAATCAACTCATCCTTTACCTTGTCGATATATTCCTGTGGATCTATCTTTACATCAGCCTTGTTGGCAAGATTCCTCACTATATTAAGCATTTCTTCATCACCTTGCAGAATTTTTTCAATATTTGAAGCTGGAAGTTCTATGAGCTTTTTTTCTTCCTCTTCTGGTTCTGTAACCTGCATGAATTCAACAGTAAACTCATTCCTGATCTCCCTCCGGATAGACTTCAGCTGGAATGACATAAAAATAATGGCTGCGATAAGATGAATTATCACTGTTCCGAGAACCCCTGCCAGTCTGCCTTCATATTTCTTCATCAAATACGAAATTAGCAATTATTCTTTTTTGAGGCAGAATACTGTGACATCATTTCTTCGTGGTCTTTTTCTTCTTCTTGATAACTTTAGCAGGTTCAGGCTTTTTAACTGTCCTGTCTTTGAAGAGTCCGTTTCTGACCGAGCTTATGAACTTTGACCAGGCAAGAGGATTCAGAAGATTATTTACAGGGTACTGACCACGTGTTGACATAGCAGAGAAATTCTGCTCCATTGAATATCTGTACCCGGCCTCCGGAGAGACATTAAGATTGGCATCACTCGTTATGGCAACATAAATTGAAGCGATATTCTCATTCATATTTTCGGTAACAGGATCTACAGGTTGTTCCTTGGTCATATCCCTGATAAAATCACTATATGTCTTCCATGGAAGTATCGTGACCTCTTCAATAGGTATTGTATCCGGTTCAAGCACTATATCAACCATAACAAACCTGCCCTCATAGGATTCGGGGATAACAGTGTGGTATCTTTTGAACCCGAGAGCCCTGAAAAAAATAGTGTCTCCGGGAGTGCTGGTAAGAGAATAAATGCCTGTTCTCTCGCTGATGATACCTCTTCGTAATTTTTTGGAGACTACAGCTACTCCCTGAACAGGATGTAGTAATTCATCAGTAATAATGCCACTGACCTGTACAAATTTTTCCGGCCCTCTCTGCCCGGATACCTGACTTCTTACAGGAATTAACGTGATTGAGCACAGAAACACTATATATATTAATTTCCTCAATTGGGATCTACAACCTTTTAATAACGCAAATTGTCAGATTCAAGTCTGCAAAGTAAACATTATTGATCATAACCCTGAATTATTTTGCTAAATTTTAATAATTTCAAAGGTTTTAAAAAGAGTTTTATGAGGATGAAGAATCAACTGCTTCTGGGTGACGAAGCTATAGCGCAGGCGGCAATTGATGCTGGTTTGAGCGGAATGTATGCTTATCCGGGAACTCCTTCCACCGAGATAATGGAATATATTCAGTCATCACCCGCAGCTGCTGAAAGAAAAATTCACAGGGAATGGTCATCAAATGAAAAAACTGCAATGGAAGCTGCCCTGGGCATGTCCTATGCCGGCAAAAGGGCAATGGTGGCAATGAAGCATGTCGGACTTAATGTTGCGGCTGACAGTTTTATCAACTCAGCAATGACCGGCATTAACGGAGGACTTATTGTCGTCTCGGCTGATGATCCCTCAATGCATTCGTCACAGAATGAGCAGGATTCAAGGTTCTATGCAAAATTTGCATACCTCCCATGTTTCGAACCTTCAGATCAGCAGGAAGCTTACGATATGATATTTGACGCATTTGAATTGTCTGAAAAATACAAGGTTCCGGTGCTTTTCAGGATCACAACCCGTCTTGCTCACTCGAGGGCGGGCGTAAGTCTTGCCAGAGAGAGTATGCCTCAGAAAAAAATGAAACTTCCGGCTGATCCGGTGCAGTTTGTCCTTCTTCCGGCCATTGCCAGGAAGAAATACAGATCCCTGCTTTCAACATACGAGACAATACGACTGGATGCGAGAATATCAAGATTTAACAGTTTTAAGGATAACAGGCACAGGGATCTTGGTATTATTGCCTGTGGCATTTCCTATAATTATCTTATGGAGAACTTAAATGAAGCTTCCGTCAGCTACCCGGTACTTAAAATATCGGCATATCCTTTTCCTGCTGACCTGATAAAAGATATTACCGGGCGCTGCAAGGAACTGCTTGTTCTCGAAGAAGGTTACCCGATAATTGAAGAGGGCTTACGGGGAATACTTGATAATGGAATAAAGATATATGGCCGGATGGACGGCACAATCCCGCGTGATGGCGAGCTTAATCCTTCTATTGTAGCTAGAGCTCTCGGGATGCCTGTTTCTCCGATAAAAAAAGTGCCTGACCTCGTTAAAATGCGTCCGCCTTCTTTTTGCAAGGGATGCGGGCACTCTGATACGTTCCTTGCGCTTACAGAAGCTTTGAAGAAATACGGACCGGGAAGGGTTTTTTCCGACATTGGTTGTTATACTCTTGGAGCCCTGCCTCCATATAATGCCATTAATTCATGTGTCGATATGGGAGCCTCAGTCACAATGGCAATAGGAGCTGCTGATGCAGGACTGTTCCCTTCGGTGGCTGTTATCGGTGATTCAACATTTACTCACTCGGGGATGACAGGACTGCTTGACGCTGTGAATAAAAACTCAAGCGTCACAATAATTATTTCCGATAACTCAACAACAGGAATGACCGGAGGACAAAAATCAGCGGCTACTGGAAAACTTGAACAGATATGCGCGGGAATAGGAGTGAGCCCTGATCATATTAAAGTAATTGTCCCGTTGCGAAAAAACCACGACGAAAATGTGGAAATCATGAAAAAGGAATTTGAATACAAGGGTGTTTCGGTCATTATTTCCTCCAGGGAATGCATCCAGACAGCGGCAAGGAGAAAAAAATCTGAAGCTGCCCGCGAATAAAGCTTATTTGATATGAAGAATGATATTATTTTATCCGGAGTTGGAGGGCAGGGGATCCTCTCAATAGCTGCTGTAATTGGTTTTGCCGCAGTAGAAAAGAACCTTTTCCTTAAGCAATCAGAGGTCCATGGTATGAGCCAGAGAGGCGGTGATGTTCAGTCTCATCTCCGGCTGTCGGATACTCCCATAGCTTCAGATCTGATACCTCATGGACATGCAGATCTTATAATTTCTGTTGAGCCGATGGAGGCATTAAGGTATCTGCCCTGGCTTTCAGACCAGGGCTGGATAATAACAAACTCAGAACCTTTTATAAATATTTCAAATTATCCTCCTGCTGATAAGATTATTGAGGAGATCCGTAAAATTACGAACAATATAGTTATTGATGCTGATAAGATAGCAAAGGAGACAGGATCAGCCCGCGCAGGGAATATTGTTGTTCTTGGTGCAGCATCTCCTTTTATCAGTATTCCTTATGAGAGTCTTGAAAACGGGGTAAGGAAGCTCTTTGGAAAGAAAGGAGAGGAGATAGTTGAGATGAACCTCCGTGCACTGAAGGCAGGGAGGGATTTCACGAAAAAAAACTCTCCAAAGTAAAAAAAAGAGGCCGCCTCGAAGGCCGGAAAACCACCCCCTGCCCCATAAAGGAGGTTCTCTAGAATCCTGAATATCAATAAGTCCCCCTTGGGGGATTTAGGGGTAAGTAAAAAGAGGCTGCCTCGTGCAGCAGCCTCAGACAGAAAGCGCAATTGTCATTTACGACTCCTCTTCTTTGACATTGCCCTTTCCCGACTGTAGAAGAAGAAGCTCATTCAGGACTATTTCCGTGATATACTTCGTTACACCTTTTTTGTCTTCATAGCTCCTGTAATTTATTCTTCCATCAACAGCAACCTGCTTTCCTTTCTTAAGGTATTTTGCAGCTCTTTCAGCGAGACCATTCCATGCTACAATATTATGCCATGTAGTCTCTTCTACTTTCTGCCCTTCAGAATTTTTGTAGGCATCATTTGTTGCAATAGTAAAATGAGCAACCTTCTTTCCGCTTTCCAGGGTTTTGATCTCCGGGTCCTGCCCCAGGTTTCCAATTAACTGAACTCTGTTCCTTAACGCATTCATGGTATTAAATTTTTTGTTAGACTTAAAATTTATCATGGATCAAACTTACACCCAGTATTCCGGTCGACTCGGTAACTAATCATTTATACCCGTTATAGAATCATTTTTAGGTGTTTGTAACCGTTTGAAAACGTTTTTTTATATCTTTATCAAAACTTTAGTGCTGTGGAAAAAAAATGTCTCGATTGCGGAGCCCCCCTCCGTGGTCGCACTGATAAGAAATTTTGTTCTGATCAGTGCAGAAATAACTACAACAACAAGCTGAACAGGGATACAAATAATTTTGTACGAAATGTTCACGGTCTGTTAAGGAAGAACCGCAGGATTCTGTCCGATCTCTACAATGACGGGAAGCGGAGGATCCACAAGGACGCACTCTTTGCCCTTGGCTACAATTTCAGCTTCTTTACCCATGTAATTGAGGCAATGAACGGAAAGAAATTCCATTACTGTTTCGAATACGGCTATTCAGAAGCAGGAGATGATTTCATTGAACTGAGCGAAAACGCCCAATATCTTGAATATCAGTAAGATAGCTAATTTAAGATATTTTGTTGGGGGTTACCGCTTACATTTACCAGGAACTATTGGCGAGGATCCAGAGATTAACAAAGCTGATCCTGATGATTTTTTCCATTATATCCCAGTCTATCGTTGCGACCTCGTCATATGGAGTATGGTACTGTTCACGATGTCCGGGCTTGAATCTCATTACAGGTATCCCTGCTTCAACAAATGACCTGTGGTCAGTTCCTCCGGGAGGATCATCAGATGGCTGATAATCAACATTAAGATCAATATTGAATTTCTTCAGGTTGTTTTCCGTAAGCTCCCTGAAATTCCTCTGAGAACTGGTATATGTCATAACAACTCCATTCTTCTGCGTCTCTGAAATATATCTGCCTATCATGTCAAAGTTCAGATTGAGCCGGATGTTATTTACAGGATATGATGTATTCCTGACAAAATACCTCGATCCCAGCAATCCTTTTTCCTCTGCTGTCCAAAATGCAAATATGATAGTCTTCTTTGGTTTGACACCTGTAGCTGCCAGGGCTTTGGCAAGGGTCATTACGCCAACCGTGCCTGAACCGTTGTCGTCAGCTCCGTTCCAGATAATACCATCGCTGATACCCATATGGTCATAGTGGGCTCCAACAACAATAATCTGGTCGCTGGCTTCGCCCTCAATGATCCCGATTATATTCCTGACGGGTATCTGGGTTATTATCACATCACTCTTCAGACGAATTGTTTTTGAAATAGCAGGCAGCTGAGGCAGCTGACTGTTGGAATCAGCTTTTTTCAGGTATTCATCAGCAGATATTCCTGTGCCTTTCAAAATCTCATTGGCTGCCCTTGCAGAAATTGTGATCCTTAAAAATTCAGACGGTATTCTGGTTCCGGGCAATGAATATTTCGCATTAAATTCATGAATCAGGCTTTTTGCCTCAGATGAAGGAGTATTATTAAGATCATTTTTCAAAGGATTTCCGGCAACTGGTTTTGACGGGTTGAATTCAATTATCCCGATCGCACCTGACTCCCTTATCATTTTTTCAGAGTTAATAACTGATTCATTTATTTCAGAAAGCGTTAGTATTTTCTGAGCAAATGAGGGATATCCCGTTACCTTAAGCACGATCTTACCTTTCAGGTCGCTTTTAATTAAGTCATTATACCTTATTTTATCGTTTCTGAAACCATAACCGACAAATACAACAGGAGCCTCTGCTTCAATTGGATAGGATACTGGATTCATCGTAAAGTCAACATTATGGACAAAATCGGTTACTCTTGTTGTATTTCCGTCATATTCTTTCAGTTGAAGAGACTGATTTTTACCCGGAGTAGTTCTGAGTATGACAAAATTCTGAAAATAGGATCTTTCTTTAAATCCGCTTCCAGGATTTATTAGAGGTAAGTTATCTCCTCCCGGTTTTACACCATAAAGTTGCAGCATACTTGCAATATACTCTGATGCCAGGTATTCTCCTTTCTCTCCTGCTTCCCTTCCTTCCATCCAGTCGGATGCGAGGAATCCAAGCTGTGCTTTGATCGCATCGGGAGTTATGGCCTGGAGGCCTTTATTGATTTCTGATTCCTGGCTGTAAATTACTGAGCTGATGAACAATCCTGATACCAGGATAATGTATCTCCCATTTTTCATCTTATAAATACTTATCTTTACAGCCGGCAAAATATATAAAATTATGAAGAAGTCAGTCACAATTATACTTTTAACTTTCATTTTAAGCCTTGTATCTTGCAGCAATGCCCGGAAACCGGATGACCGGGGCTACCTGGTAAAGACCGGTGATACAGCTCCTGATTTTGTTATTAAGGAGGCTTCAGGAAAATCATACAGGCTTTCAGACCTCAAAGGAAAAATCGTTATGCTCCAGTTCACAGCCAGTTGGTGCAGTGTATGCAGGAAAGAAATGCCGTTTATCGAAAAGGAAATATGGCAGGCTAAAAAAGATGCCGGTCTTGTAGTGATTGGTATTGATCGTGATGAGCCTGTGGAAACGGTGCGGAAATTTCAGCAGGATATGGCAATCACATATCCTCTTGCACTCGACCCCGGAGCAGATATTTTCGGGCTCTTTTCAGACAAGGAAGCAGGAGTAACCCGAAATGTAATTATCGACCGCAACGGGAAAATAATTTTTCTTACAAGGCTTTTCGACAGGGAAGAATTCGATAAAATGAAGGATGTGATCTTTAAAGAGCTAGAAAAAAAATAAGTCTGGCTTATTCCCTTTTTTGTTTCCAGAGTTTAAAAAAATATTCAGGCATGTAACTTTTTACGTGCTTTTTCGTTATATATAATATGTTTGCAATGTAATTTTAAATTAATCAATTGGTTTAATGAAACTTAAAAACACGATTATGAAAAAACTACTGGTTTTTCTTTTTGCATTGATTATTGCTGTTCCGGTTTTTTCCCAGATCAATTTTGGCCTGAAAATCGGTGCCAGCACCGCAACAGTTCCAACTTATGATATTACAACAGGGACAAACAATATTGAAGCCCTTAAAGATGCAGCATGGGGATTTCAGGCAGGTGCATTTCTTCGTATTGGCATAAGTTCATTCTTTGTTCAGCCTGAAGTACTCTTTGCATCTAATACATATGAATATAATGTTACTACTGTTTCAGGTACAGAAGCCGTCAAACAGAAATTTGACAGGCTTGATATACCGGTTCTTCTTGGGGTAAAACTTGGTCCTCTTCATATTAATGCCGGACCGTCTGCAGCGATTCAGATTGGTTCTCCGAAGGCTCTTATTGAAGATCCTGATTTCAAGGAAATGTACAGGTCGGCAACCTTTGGGTATACAGCCGGCCTCGGAGTAGACCTCTTCAAGAAGCTGACTATTGATGCAAGATATAATGGCAGCCTTAGCGGCAAATTCGGCGACGCAGTAACGATCGGTTCACAGACATTCAATCTTGACAGCCGTCAGCCGTCATTTACACTCAGTGTTGGCTTCATGTTCTGATAGAATATCACCAGAAGGTATTTAGAGAGGGGTGGAGCACACCCCTCTTTTTTTACTTTGTAAAAAGCATTTTTGTTGCAACAAGAAGGAGGAGAATGGCAAAGATCTTCTTTAATGTTGCCTGGGGAAGATTTATAGCAAGTTTTGATCCGAAGTATGATCCTAATAAAAATGTAATTATCAGTATAATTGCCACTTTTATATCTACCTGACCTGCTTTCCAGTAATTATAAGCAGCAATAATGCCTATTGGAGGAAGCATAACGGCCAGACTGGTTCCCTGGGCCATATGCTGACTGAACCCCAGTATATAGATCAGAGCTGGGACCATAATTATAGCCCCTCCGATACCCAGCATTCCGGCCATAAAACCTGTAACTACCCCTACCAGGAGCAGAATAAGTAAAGTTGTAACGGACATATTCATAAGATTTTATTTAGTTATTATGATATTTCGGCTCTGTAAAAGTAGGAATAAAACCAATGATACAATCTGTTTTTACTACTTTTGCCCACTGCCTTGTTTTTGCAGAAAAGACATTATGATTAAATTTGCCTTTCCTGAAAAGAATGAAGAAACCATTTAAATATATCCTTGTTGCTGCAGGTATCCTGGCATTAATTCTCATCTTTTTTTCTTATAAGATTTTATTTGAGCCAGGAATAAAAGTCAATCAGGAGAAAACGACAATTTATATACCCAGTGAAGCAACCTATGGACAGGTAATTGATTCATTGGAAGCTAATCTCAATGTCAGGAATTTAAAGCTTCTTAAATGGGTGGCGGAAAAGAAAAAATACCCTCTTCTTGTAAAACCCGGAAGATATTTTATTGATAAAGATTTGAGCTATAATGCTCTTATTGATTTACTACGCTCTGGGCGACAGTCTCCAGTCAATGTCACTTTTAATAATATCCGTACCCTGAATGATCTTGCCGGTAGGGTAGGTGGCAAAATTGAAGCTGATTCGGCTGAAATAATTAATTTTCTTTCTGATCCGGATAATTATGCAAAAGACGGTTTTACAAAAGATAATATCATAGCCGTTTTTATTCCAAATACTTACGAGTTTTTCTGGAATACCTCGGCCAGTGAGTTTTATGACAGGATGTTAAAAGAATATAAGAAATTCTGGAATAAAGACCGGCTGGCCCGGGCGAAGGAAAAGAACCTGGATCCGCTTGAAGTATCTATTCTTGCATCCATAATCGACGATGAAGTGACGAAAGCCGATGAAAAGCCAAAAATAGCCGGCGTATATCTGAACAGGTTGAAAAGAGGCATTCCCTTACAGGCATGTCCGACAATTAAATTTGCACTGAACGATTTTACAATAACAAGGGTTCTGACAAAGCATCTCTCATTCGAATCTCCATATAATACTTACAAGTACAGAGGATTTCCCCCCGGACCTATTGGTTGTCCCTCAATAGAGGGTATTGAGGCTGTTCTTGATGCTGAAGATCACGACTACCTGTATTTTGCTGCTAAAGCTGATTTTTCGGGTTATCACAACTTTTCGAGAACGCTCTCGGAGCATAACAGGTATGCAGCCGATTACCAGAGAGAACTCAACAGGAGAAGGATCTACCGATAACCTCAACTTCTCTTTCCAGTTCTATACCGAATTTATCTGACACCGACTTCCTTATCATTTCTGACAAGGCAAATATCTCTTCACCGGTTGCCTTACCGTAATTAATCAGTACCAACGCCTGTTTATCGTGAACACCTGCGTCACCAATTCTCTTACCCTTCCACCCGCACTGATCTATCAGCCAACCGGCAGCCAGTTTAACATCTGTTGAAGTCTGTTCATAGCAGGGCATCTCCGGATAGATATTTCTCAAAGCCACGGCTTTTTCTGCTGAAACTACAGGGTTCTTAAAGAAACTTCCGGCATTACCGGTTATGTCAGGATCAGGAAGCTTATTGCGACGGATGTTGATAACAGCCTGCCTGATATTTACCAGGCTTAACTGCCCGAGTTTGTCAAGTTCCTCCTTGACCGATCCATAACCAACTTTAAATTCCGGATCTTTCGAAAGCCTGAACCATATCCTCGTTACCAGGAATTTCCCCTTCAGCGTGGTCTTGAAAACAGAACTCCTGTAAGCGAAATTGCATTCATCCCTGTCAAATATCCGTACTGATCCATCCTGTACTGAGACAGCTTTTACTTTAATGATAGTATCTTTTATCTCTGCACCATAAGCCCCTATATTCTGAACCGCAGCCGCTCCCGTGCGACCTGGTATTAGGGAAAGATTCTCAAGCCCGCCCAAACCTTTAAGTACTGTCCATTCCACAAGACTGTCCCATTTCACGCCGGCACCAGCTGAGATAATTGCTTCTTTTTTATTGCTTTTTTCATTCCTTATTCCTCTCATATCAGGAAAAATTATTGTTCCTCTGAATTCCTCAGTGAACAGTATATTACTTCCTGATCCTATTATGAGTATAGGTTTTTTACAGATATTACCACGCTTAAAAAAACTGACTGCCTCTTCAACGGTCCTTATTCGCACCAGACAATCAGCATGATAACCTAACCTGAATGTGTTATAATTGGTAAGTGGTATATTCTTGTAGATCTGCATTCTTTTTTTTGTAAAAATAGGAAAATTAATCTTCCGGATCCTGTCCTGCTCCGGAATCCCGGCTTCCATGATCATTTAATTTCCAAAAAACTTGACTCGCCTTTATTTTTATCTTAACTTTCTTATTTTAAGCCTGTTTATGAACACCTTAACGCCGTAACGCCTTAACGCCGTAACGCCTTAACGCCGTAACGCCGTAAAACCTTAATACCCTCATATCATGAAAACAAGACTCACCCTCTCCGCTGCATTCTCCCTCATGTTTTATCTTGCATCATCTCAGGTGCCACAGGGATTCACTTACCAGGCTATTGCCCGGGATGGCTCGGGTCAGATAATAGCTAATACAACCCTGCCTGTCCGAATAACTATCCAGACATCCCTCACAGGAGGCACAACGATCTGGGAAGAGGAGCATATGTCGGTAACATCAAATCAGTTTGGACTGATATATCTTGTAGTAGGGACAGAAACTAAGAAAGCGGGTACGGCGGCGACTTTTTCAGCTATAGACTGGAATGCACAACCCTTGTATCTGAAAACGACGATAAGATATCCTGGTACGACATGGACAGTAATGGGGACAACACAGTTATGGTCAGTGCCGTATTCGATGGTAGCAAAGGATGTTGAAGGACCGATAACGAAGCTTGGGATCACAGGAACGACGACAAACATGGAAGAGGCTTTGTTTGAAGTGAAGAACAGGATCGGGCAGACGGTATTTGCAGTATACAATGAAGGGGTAAGGGTTTATGTTGATAATGGGACAGCCAAAGCAGCCAAGGGAGGTTTTGCGGTAGGAGGCTTCAATACGGGTAAAGCGGGATCGCAGAATTATTTTTATGTTGATGCGGACAGCATCAGGGCATATATATATGATGATCCGGCAGTAAAGGCAGCGAAAGGAGGGTTTGCAGTGGGAGGTTATAATCTTATGAAGAATACGACTAATGAATATGTGCATGTAAGTCCTGACAGCATCCGCATGTACATAGATGACACTGAAAGCAAGGCAGCTAAGGGAGGGTTTGCTGTAGGAGGCTTTGGCATGAGAAAAGGACCGAGTGGTCATTTTCTTGATGTGGCAACAGATGCGAACGGAATAATTAATCCGTCGGAGAACAGAGTGCTCTGGTATCCATTAAAGAATGCTTTTTTAACGGGGAAAGTTCTGATTCAAAAACCTGATAGTGTTGGAGAGAATTCGTTTGCCAGCGGCTATGAGTCGAAGGCAGTTGGTGACTGGTCGCAGGCGTTGGGATTCAAGGCAATAGCCAGGGGAGACTATTCAACAGCGATCGGGAAAAACGCTGTCGCCAGGCAAATCAATTCATTCGCATTAGGAGAAAGTGCATTTGCTGCGAACGATGAAAGCTATGCATTTGGCAGGGGCGCCAAGGCAAAAGGCTACAGAAGTTTCGCATTCGGTAGTGCAGGCGTTGATATTTCCGGCTATGCAACCGACGTCACTTCAGCAATTGGTAATTACTCATTTGCGTTAGGTCAGGGATCTAAATCAATTGGAAAGGGATCGTTCAGTATTGGAATTGCAGATTCAGCTATTGGAAATTTTTCAACGGCAATAGGCTATTATACAAACGCATACGGTGAGTTTTCAATTGCAATGGGACTTAATAATTATGCAACCGGGACGGAAGCAATATCTATTGGCCGCGGTTGTAATGCAAGTGGCGGTAACGCAATTGCAATGGGTGAATGGTCAAATGCTACGCAGAGCTTCTCTCTTGCAATGGGATATCATGCAACGGCAGCAGCTTATGGCTCAGTTGCAATGGGATACCAGGTATCCTCATCCAAAGATTTCGCCCTGGCAACTGGTTTTGGAACTACGGCATCAGGTTATGGTTCCACATCAATCGGTCTTTCAAATACAGCATCAGGACGAGGATCGATGGCTGCTGGAATTTCAACAGTTGCTTCAGGATCATATTCGACTGCCCTGGGTTACTATTCAACTGCTCAGTGCTATGCATCCCTGGTGCTGGGAAGATATAATACCCTTGTCGGATTATCAAATGAGTGGAATATGTGGGACCCGATTTTTGTTATAGGCAACGGGTCCTCAGAGGATAGCAGATCAAATGCTATGACAGTCTATAAAAGCGGGATTGCTGATTTGGGATGGTTCCTTAATCTTAATAAATCCCAGACAGGAGCGGCCCTGAAAGTCAATGACTCGGAAGCTATCTGGTACGATGGCACATATTATAGCTGGGGTTATGGAGGCAGCTATAATGTATTTGCTGATAAAGTATCAGTTGCTACGACTGCAAATCCCGGATCATATGCTCTTAATGTTGCCGGAAGTGCCTATTGCACAGGCAGCTGGGCCGGTTCAGATCTGAGATGGAAAAAAGACATTCAGTCTCTTGGCGAAATCCTTCCGAAGTTAGTTAAGCTTCAAGGTACATCATTCAATTGGAGGACTGACGAATATCCTGATATGAATTTTGAAAACAGGAAACAGATAGGGCTCGTGGCACAGGACGTTGAAAGGATATTCCCTGACCTTGTCAGAACTGACGATAATGGATATAAGGCTGTCTCATACGAAAAGCTGCCTGTCCTTCTTCTTGAAGGCATCAAGGAACAGCAGAAACAACTTGAAGCTGCAAAAACTGAAAACAGTGAACTGAAAGCTGAACTCCAGGCACTAAAGGAAGAAGTCAGAAAGATTAGAGAAATGTTTGTTACCAGGTAATGGTCTGATAGTCTCAGAGTCTTGGAGTCTTAAATGATGCCCACGACTTGCACGACCTGCACGACTTGCACGACCTGCACGACCTGCACGACCTGCA